>Ga0213827_1000239_pt1 | contig 54420 bp, 46 predicted proteins | sample MC6MC0898MG_FD_180669 | JGI IMG/M metagenome (GOLD analysis project Ga0213827, IMG submission 180669) | Enriched soil aggregate microbial communities from Iowa State University, Ames, United States - MC6-MC0898-MG | ecosystem: Environmental > Terrestrial > Soil > Unclassified | place: USA: Iowa...
GAACCCGAGGTGTTTTACATCTCCGGTGGTTTCCTCGAGGTTCAGCCGAACATGGTCAAGGTACTTGCCGATACCGTGCAACGTGCTGCCGACCTGGATGAAGCCTCCGCTCAGGAAGCCGTCAAGGCTGCCGAGAAGGCCCTGCATGAACGCGGCGCCGAGTTCGATTACGGCTCTGCTTCCGCACGTCTGGCCGAGGCTGCAGCTCAGCTGCGCACCGTCCAGCAGATCCGCAAGAAGTTCGGCGGCTAATCGCCTCCCGCTTGTTGTGTGATTGATTAAAAAGGGTAGCCTCGGCTACCCTTTTTCTTTTTCTGCAATTCACCACATGGTCGCAGCCGCTGACCACCTCGGATTGGTAGCCAGTCATGTCACTAGAAATCGTTATTCTCGCCGCAGGTCAAGGCACCCGCATGCGTTCAGCCTTGCCCAAGGTGCTTCATCCGGTGGCAGGTAACTCGATGCTTGGCCATGTTATCCACAGCGCTAGGCAGCTCCAGCCAGAGCGCATTCACGTGGTCATCGGCCACGGCGCCGACGCGGTGCGTGAGCGCCTGGCGGCGGATGACCTGAACTTTGTCCTGCAGGACCAGCAATTGGGCACGGGTCACGCCGTAGCCCAGGCTGTGCCGTTCATCACGTCCGACACGGTATTGATTCTCTACGGCGATGTGCCGCTGATCGAAGTCGAGACCCTGCAACGCCTGCTGACCCACGTAGCGCCCCAGCAATTGGGCTTGTTGACGGTCGAGCTGGATGACCCGACCGGTTATGGCCGGATCGTGCGTGACGCGGCGGGCAAGGTCACCGCCATCGTCGAGCAGAAAGACGCCAACGAGGCCGAGCGGGCTATCACCGAAGGCAATACCGGGATTCTCGCGGTGCCTTTCGAGCGTCTGGGTGACTGGATGAGCCGGTTGTCCAACAACAACGCCCAGGGCGAGTACTACCTGACTGACGTGATTGCCATGGCCGTCAGCGATGGCCTGGTGGTGGCTACCGAACACCCCCACGACGCCATGGAAGTGCAGGGCGCCAACGACCGCAAGCAACTCGCCGAACTCGAGCGTCATTATCAGTTGCGTGCGGGTCGCCGGCTGATGGCCCAGGGTGTGACATTGCGCGATCCGGCACGGTTTGATGTGCGTGGCGAAGTGACCGTCGGTCGGGATGTGCTGATCGATATCAACGTGATTCTCGAGGGCCGCGTGGTCATCGAGGACGATGTGGAGATCGGCCCGAACTGCGTGATCAAGGACAGCACCCTGCGCAAAGGCGTGGTGGTCAAAGCCAACAGTCACATTGATGGCGCGATTCTCGGTGAAGGCAGCGATGCCGGCCCATTCGCCCGCCTGCGTCCGGGCACTGTCCTGGAAGCGCGGGCCCATGTGGGTAACTTTGTCGAACTGAAAAACGCCCGCCTCGGCGAGGGCGCCAAGGCCGGCCACCTGACCTACCTGGGTGACGCTGAAATCGGTGCGCGGAGCAACATCGGCGCAGGCACCATCACCTGCAACTACGACGGCGCCAACAAATGGAAAACCGTGTTGGGCGAAGACGTGTTCATCGGCTCCAACAACTCCCTGGTTGCGCCTGTGGATATCTCTGCCGGTGCAACCACGGCAGCTGGGTCAACGATCACCACCAATGTGGATAAGTCCCAACTGGCCGTGGCCAGGGCCAGACAGAAAAATATCGACGGGTGGAAACGCCCGGAGAAGATCAAGAAGGTCTGATTTATCCACAGGCTGATGATCCGCCACCTTCGCGGGCAAGTCCCCTCCCGGTAGGAGCAAGGCTTGCCCGCGAAGGTTTTTTCTTCTCCCCGCTTGACGAAGTTTCGCTGATAGGTTTTTATTGCTTTCGTTATCTTTCGAAACGAAACTTACCAGGCCATGTCGAAACGCAACACACCCCTACGCCGACACAATATCCTTGCCTTGCTCACCGAGCAGGGTGAAGTCAGCGTGGATGAATTGGCCAAACGCTTCGAAACCTCGGAAGTGACGATTCGCAAGGATCTGGCAGCACTGGAAAGCCATGGCCTGCTGCTGCGCCGTTATGGCGGCGCAATCACCATGCCCCAGGAACTGGTCAGCGACCCCGGCCAGCCGATCTCCCATTACAAACAGGCCATCGCTCGCGCCGCCGTGCAGCGGATTCGCGAGCATGCGCGCATCATCATCGACAGTGGCAGTACCACGGCAGCGATGATTCCCCATCTGGGCCTGCAACCTGGCCTGGTGGTCATGACCAACTCTCTGCATGTGGCCAACGCCTTGAGCGAGCTGGAACACGAGCCCGTACTGTTGATGACCGGGGGAACCTGGGACCCCCATTCCGAGTCATTCCAGGGGCAGGTGGCCGAACAGGTCCTGCGCTCCTACGATTTTGACCAGTTGTTCATCGGTGCCGACGGCATCGACCTGGTGCGTGGTACCACCACTTTCAATGAGCTGCTCGGCCTCAGCCGGGTCATGGCCGATGTGGCCCGCGAAGTGATCGTGATGGTCGAATCCGACAAGATCGGACGCAAGATTCCTAACCTGGAGCTGCCATGGAGCAGCGTCCATACCCTAATTACCGATGACCGCCTGCCCATCGAAGCGCGCGATCAGATTCAGGCCCGCGGCATTCACTTGATTTGCGCGGCAGTCAGCCAGGAGAAATAGCATGTGTGGAATTGTCGGCGCAGTTGCGGAACGTAATATCACCGCCATTTTGCTCGAAGGCCTCAAGCGCCTCGAATACCGCGGCTATGACAGCGCCGGTGTGGCGGTCTTCACCAACGACAACACGCTGGAGCGCGTGCGTCGTCCGGGTAAGGTCAGTGAACTGGAGCAAGCCCTGGAAACCGCACCGTTGGTCGGCCGCCTGGGTATCGCCCACACCCGCTGGGCAACTCACGGCGCCCCGTGCGAACGTAATGCCCACCCGCATTTCTCCGGCGACCTGGCGGTGGTGCACAACGGCATCATCGAGAACCACGAAGCCCTGCGCGAACAACTCAAGGCCTTGGGTTATGTGTTCACCTCGGACACCGATACCGAAGTCATCGCCCACCTGCTCAACCACAAGCTCAAGGCCCAGCCTGACCTGACCGCCGCCCTCAAGGCCACGGTCAAGGAACTGCACGGTGCCTATGGCCTGGCTGTGATCAGTGCCCAGCAGCCGGATCGCCTGGTCGCCGCCCGCAGTGGCAGCCCACTGGTGATCGGCCTGGGCATGGGCGAGAACTTCCTTGCCTCCGACCAACTGGCGCTGCGTCAGGTCACCGACCGCTTCATGTACCTGGAAGAAGGCGACATTGCCGAAATCCAACGTGACCGCGTGCAGATCTGGAATGTCGACGGTCAGGCCGTGGAACGCGAGTCGGTGCAGTACCGCGACAGCGCCGAATCGGCCGAGAAGGGCGAGTACCGCCATTACATGCTCAAGGAAATCCACGAGCAACCGTCCGTGGTCCAACGCACCCTGGAAGGGCGCCTGGGCCAGGACCATGTACTGGTCCAGGCCTTTGGCCCGCAAGCCGCCGAGCTGTTCGCCAAAGTGCGCAATGTGCAGATCGTCGCCTGCGGCACCAGTTACCACGCCGGCATGGTTGCCCGGTACTGGTTGGAGGAGCTGGCTGGGATCCCGTGCCAGGTCGAAGTCGCCAGCGAGTTCCGCTACCGTAAGGTGGTGGTGCAACCCGACTCCCTGTTCGTGACCATCTCCCAGTCTGGCGAAACCGCCGACACCCTGGCCGCCCTGCGTAACGCCAAGCAGTTGGGCTTCCTCGCCAGTCTGGCGATCTGCAACGTCGGTATCAGCTCGCTGGTGCGCGAATCCGACCTGACCCTGCTGACCCAGGCCGGTCGTGAAATCGGCGTAGCCTCGACCAAAGCCTTCACTACCCAACTGGTCGGCCTGCTGCTGTTGACCCTGTCCCTGGGTCAGGTCCGTGGCACCCTCGCCCCCGGTGTGGAAGCCGAGTTGGTCGAAGAACTGCGTCGCCTACCGATCCGCCTGGGCGAAGCCCTGGCCATGGACGGTATCGTCGAGAAAGTCGCGGAACTGTTCGCCGATAAGCACCACTCCCTGTTCCTGGGTCGTGGCGCGCAGTTCCCGGTGGCGATGGAAGGGGCGCTCAAGCTCAAGGAAATCTCCTACATCCACGCCGAAGCCTATCCGGCGGGCGAGCTCAAGCACGGCCCATTGGCCCTGGTCGACAACGACATGCCAGTGGTTACCGTCGCGCCGAACAACGAACTGTTGGAGAAACTCAAATCCAACCTGCAGGAAGTTCGCGCTCGTGGCGGCCAGTTGGTGGTGTTTGCCGACGAACAAGCCGGCATGAGCAACGGCGAAGGCACCCACGTGGTGAACATGCCGCACATCCACGACATCCTGTCGCCGATCCTCTACACCATTCCGTTGCAACTGCTGTCGTACTACGTCGCCGTGCTCAAGGGCACCGACGTCGACCAGCCACGCAACCTGGCGAAGTCGGTGACTGTGGAATAAGTTATCCACAGCGAAACAAAAAAATGGATTGAGAGCATTAAAGCTGTCGCGCAGTTACAGGTGGAAATCGCCCGCAGCCTCCGGCTGGTAAAGCACTTTCCTGATCTCGATGCGGCGGGTCCGATCAGAAATTCGCCAGTCGATGGCGTCCCCCTCCTGGTAGCCCAGGATGGCGGCGCCGATGTCGGAAGACACGGAATGCTTCCCTGCGTTGCTGTCCGCGTCTTCAGGGTAGACCAAGGCCACTTCGATCTCTTCGTCGTCCAGCTGCAGCAAGGCCCTGGAGTTCATCGTGACGACATTGCACGCCACCTGCTGCGGCTTGACGACAATGGCTCGCTCAAGCTCATGTTCAAGTTCAACAACGGCCGGGCCTTGCTCGAGCGCGATTAGACTCTCGAGCCTGGCCTTGTCGATTTCCGTGATGTAGATCCTGGTGGCGTCGCTAACGGCACCTTCGCGCAAGCACTGGAGATAGCGCCCCGCCGTCATGGAAAATGACTTCAATGTCGGCGTTTCGTTCTCAAGCACAAAGCCGCTGCGCAGAAAGGCCTTCAGCGAGCGCGCGTTGTCCGGGTGGATCTTGGCGATGAGCTTCTCGGCCCGCATGTCGAGGAAGGCCAGTTTCATGCCTTCGCGGATCGTGCGGGCGCCAAGGTTTCGGCCCCATTTGTCGCGGTCTCCGATGACCAGGACGATCTCGCAATTTGAGCCGGCCTTGATCAGACGGACAAAGCCCACCGGGGCGTCATGCCGGTCATAGGCCATGAAGAATCGACCGCCCTGGTTGAATAGATGGGTCAGGATCGGCAACTGAGTCCGATCGATGACTTGCTCGATGGAGCGGGAGACATGCCGCGAATCGCTCAGATAGCAGGTGACGCGCTCATCCTCCAACCAATCCATCAACGTCAGCGCGTGCGCCCGAGTAATTTCAGGGCACAGCGAAATGAAAGGCTTGTTCATCTTCACCACACTTATTTGTAAAGGATGAAAGCCCTTCATGGCATGGCCATGACGGTTCTTTCGGCAACCGGCTATTTTAAGGCATAACGCGAGTAATGCCGAACCCGAACCAGTCAAGCGCTCAAGCCTCAAGGAAAGCCAATGGACCGATTTCAGGAAATGCAGGTGTTCATGGCCGTGGCCCATGACCAGGGCTTCGCGGCGGCAGCCCGGCGCCTTGGCCTGTCGGCCGCCAGCGTGACCCGGGCGGTGGCGGCGCTGGAAGTGCGGATCGGCGCGCAGTTGCTGATTCGCACCACTCGCACTGTGCACCTGACAGAAGCCGGGCAGCGGTATCTGGAAGACTGCCGACGAATTCTCGCCGACATTCAGGACGCTGAAGAGTCGGCGGCGGGCAGCCATGCCGACCCCCGGGGGCAATTGACGATTACCGCGCCGGTACTGTTCGGCGATTTGTATGTCACGCCGGTAGTGGTGGGCTTTCTTGAGCAGTATCCGCAGGTCAACATCAATGCGCTGCTGGTCGACCGGGTGGTGAGTCTGGTCGAGGAGGGCGTTGATGTTGCGGTACGTATTGGCGAGCTGCCGGACAGCAGCCAGTACGCGATCGCGGTCGGTGAGGTGCGCCGGGTGGTGTGTGGCTCCGCCGATTACCTCAGGCGTTATGGTCGCCCCCTGCACCCCGAGGAACTTGGCCGCACGCGAATTATCGCCACCTCTGCCATCGGTCAGCAGCGCAGTTGGCCCTTCATGGCGGCGGGCACTTCGATGCATGTGCGCCTGGAGCCACGCATGGTGGTGACGGCCAATCAGGCGGCCATTACTGCAGCGACGCTGGGCCTGGGGTTGACCCGGGTGTTGTCCTATCAGGTGGCGGACAAGGTGGCAGCCGGTGAGCTGGAAATCGTCCTCGAGGATTTTGAGCTGCCGCCGTTGCCCATCCATGTGGTGTATCAGGGCGGGCGCAAGGCGCCGGCGCGAGTGCGCAGTTTTGTCGACTACGCGGTGCAGGCTCTGCGCGAGCATCCGGCCTTGCGCGGCTGAGGCATTATTGCGCTGGGTGAAATGACGGATTGCCTTTTCTGGTGATTCTGTTGTTTTTTCAGCTAACGCAAGATCGACTTCGTCAGCGCGGTTCGCTCCTGAGCGGCGCGATTTACCCCTGGAGTCGCTCATGCACAGCATCAAACTCTACAACTTCCCTCGCTCCGGCCACGCCCATCGGGTGGAGCTGATGCTGTCTTTACTGGATCTGCCCAGCGAACTGATTTTTGTCGATCTGGCGAAGGGTGAGCACAAGCAACCCGATTTCCTCGCGTTGAATGCGTTTGGCCAGGTGCCGGTGATCGATGATCAAGGCGTGGTGCTGGCCGATTCCAACGCCATTTTGCTGTACCTGGCGCAAAAATATGGCCAGGGCCGTTGGCTGCCTGCCGACCCCGTGGGCGCTGCCCGGGTGCAACGCTGGTTGTCGGTCGCCGCCGGGCCAATCGCCTATGGCCCGGCTGCCGCGCGCCTGATCACGGTATTTGGTGCCTCCCATAACGCGCAAGAAGTGATCGCCCGTGCCCACGCACTGCTCAAGGTGATGGATCAGGAACTCGCCACCTCCCGCTACCTGGTGGGTGACGAGCCGACCATCGCGGATGTCGCCGGCTACAGCTACATCGCCCACGCCCCGGAAGGCAATGTGGCCCTGGACGAGTACGCCAATGTGCGGGCCTGGCTGGCGCGAATCGAAGCGCTGCCGGGTTTCGTGGCCATGCCCCGCACAGTCGCCGGCCTGCAAACCGCCTGAAACTGCGCCAGGTGCGCAGGGGAGTTGTGTGATGGACGTTTCACCCTGGCACGCAGGTGAGCGACAGTTGCAAACCCTTGTGGGCGTTGCCGAACGCATGGAGGCGTTCGGGCGCAAGGTGATCCGCACCGAGATGCCGGAGCAACATCGCCAGTTTTATGCTCAGTTACCCTTCATGCTGTTCGGGGCAGTCGACGCCCAAGGTAACCCCTGGGCCAGCCTTCTCGAAGGCCCACCCGGTTTTGCCCATTCCCCCGAGCCCGCGCGGTTGCGCCTGGACAGCCTGCCCAGTGTCGATGATCCGGCGCAGGTACGGGCTGGCGCGGCGATCGGGTTACTGGGGATCGAACTGCACAGCCGACGGCGCAACCGCCTCAATGGTCGGGTGCTGACGGTCGACGAGTGGGGGTTGAGTGTTGCGGTCGAACAGGCCTTCGGCAATTGCCCGCAGTACATCCACCTGCGCCAGTACGAAGCCGTGCCGCTGGCCGATCCATCCCTGCGCGTCGCGCAGCACCTGGATACTCTGGATGACGCGGCCCGGGCGCTGATTCGCACAGCCGACACCTTCTTTGTCGCCAGTTATGTGGCTGTGGATAACTCACGGGCGGTGGATGTTTCCCATCGCGGCGGTGCGCCCGGCTTTGTTCAGGTGCAGGGCAATCGCCTGACCATTCCCGACTTCGCCGGCAACCGCCACTTCAATACCTTGGGCAACCTGCTGCTCAATCCCCGAGCCGGGCTGCTGTTCATCGATTTCACCCGCGGTGATCTGCTGCAACTCAGTGGTCGTAGCGAAATCATCCTCGACGGGCCGCAAGTGGCGGCCTTCCAAGGCGCTGAAAGGCTGTGGACGCTGCAGGTGGAGCAGGTCGTCCGGCGGCCGGCGGCGCTGGCTCTACGCTGGCGCCGTCAGGCATAGGACAGTGACCTCTCGGCCAGCACCTCCTGGTACAACGCCGCCCACTGGCGACCCATTTCATCGGCACTGAACAACTGCCGGTAACGCGCCTCGGCCTTGACGCCCATGGCGGCGGCCTGTTGCGGGTTATCCCACAGGGTGCGCATGGCCTGGCGCAAGGCCGGTGGATCGCTCGGTGGCACCACCAGCCCGGTTTCGCCGTGACTGTTGATGTAGCTGGTGCCGGTACCGATTTCACTGGAGATCATCGGTTTGCCATACATCGCCCCTTCCAGCAGCGAAATGCCAAAGGCTTCCGAGCGCAGGTGCGAAGGAAAGACGATGGCGTAGCTCAGCTCCAGCAAGGCGGCCTTGTCCTCATCGTCGAGACGCCCGAGGAACTGGATGTTGCTCAGGCCCAGTGCGGCGGCCTGGGCGTGCAACTCGGCCTCCAGTGGCCCGGCACCGACGATCACCACTGGGTAATCGACCCCCTTGAGGGCCTCCAGCAGGATGTGCAGCCCTTTGTAATAGCGCATTACCCCGACGAACAGGAAAAAGCGTTCGCCCAGGCGTTCCCGCCAACGGGCCATACGCTCAGGGTCGGACTTGGGGTAGGCGGCCTTGTTCAGGCCATAGGGAATGACCCGGGTCTTGTCCGGGAATTTTTTCAGCACTTCACTGGTATGCAGGTAGTTCGGCGAGGCAGCGACAATTCGGTCGGCGCTGGCCAGGAACCGCGTCATCAACGGCTGGTAGAGCTTGAGCAGGAGCTTTTGCCGGATGATGTCCGAGTGGTAGGTCACCACGCTCGGTTTATTGATGCCGCTGAGAAAATGCACGACATCCATGAACGGCCAGGGGAAGTGATAGTTGATCACGTCGGCTTCGGCGGCCAGCTCCCGAAACTGTTTGAACACGCTGTAGGAGAACCCGGTGGAGGCGATCTGTACATCCAGTTTGGCCCGGTGTACCTGGTGCTGGCCAAACGGGATGACCGCCGGCATGGGGTTGGCGCTCAAGGTCAGCACCTGGCTCTCGATGCCATGGGCGGCGCCACTTTCACACAGCTCGAACATCACGTGTTCGATGCCGCCGACGGTTTCCGACAAATAGGTTTTATAGAAATGTAGGACGCGCATTCAACCTCCCAGAACCTGGCGATAGGCGCGTGCGGTGAGCGTCGCGCAGCGATCCCAGGAAAAAAGCTTCGCCTGTTGCAGCCCGGCTTCTCGGCTTACCTGCCAATGCACTTGATCGTCGGCCAGCCGGCTCATGGCATCGCATAAGCCGGGGACGTCCTCGGGTTCAATATAGTTGCCCGCAACCCCCGCGACCTCCGGCATGGCCGAGCGTCGGGTGAGGATGACCGGGGTACCACTGGCCATGGCCTCCAGCACGGGCAGGCCAAAACCTTCATAGATCGATGGAAACACCAGGGCCCGGGCGCCGGCCACCAAGTGGGCGACTTCCTCATCGGGCAGGTACCCGAGCAGGCAGACATGCCCGCTGGCCAGGCCTTTGCGCAGTTCATCGTCGAGCTGCTGGGCCTTCCAGCCGGCCATTCCGACAATCAGCAAGGGCAAGCGCTGGCGCAGCGATTCCGGCAGTTGGGCATGGGCGCGCAGGGCCAGCCCGAGGTTCTTGCGCGGCTCCAGGGTGCCGACACACAGGAAGTAGCCACGCGGCTCGACCCCGTGCGCCTGCAGCACCTGGCGCAAGGCCGAGTCGGTACGTGGGTGAAAACGCCGGGCGAAGCCCAAGGGAGCGACAACGAAGCGCTCCGGCCCCAGGCCAAAATACGCTTGCGCTTCATCGGCAATGAATTGGGAGTCGGTGAGGATCAGGCTGGCCTGTTTCACCCCCTGCTCCAGGCGTCGTTCGATTTCTTTCAAGCGTGCCGCCGGCTGGGTGGCGGGGTAGTGCACGTGCGTCAGGTCATGCAGGGTGACGACTGTCGGCCCCTTGAATGCCAGCGGCCACAGGCTCGGCTCGTGGTACAGCTCGATGTTGCCGGGGCGGCCCTGATCGAAGCGACGTTGTTCCAGCCAGCGGCGTGCCTGATACGCACCGGGGATCTGCCGCAGCACCGGGCTCAGCCGTGAGTAACCGGGCATCGCGGCGCTCGGCAGCTGGGAACTCCAGCCCCAGCCGTGGAACAACGACAGGCTGATGTCCGGCTCCTGGCCGAGGGCATTGACCAGCTCCGCCAGGTAATGGCCAATGCCAGTGCGTGGTGCCTGCAGGATTCGCGCATTAAGAGCAATCTGCATGCTGCCTCTCAATAGTTGCCGGGTTCTTGCGCACATGACGCAGGACGCGCTCCACCAGTTGTGCACTGGCTTCGCGCCAGCCCAGCCAGCGCCACTCCTTGACGTCGCGCTCCGCCGGGAAGGTGCCGGTGGTTTCCATCTGCGTCATCAGCTCGACCAGGTTCTGTGGTTCATCCAGGTCGAAATACGCCATGAACGGGCCACCGATCTCGCGGAACACCGGGATGTCACTGCCCATCGCCGGCAAACCGCGCTGCATGGCCTCCACCAGCGGCAGGCCGAACCCTTCGACATAGGACGGGAAAACCAGCGCGGTGGCGTTGGAGTAGGCGTACTCCAGGCTCTTGTCGGTGAGGTCATTGAACATGAACAGGCGTTGGTTGAGCTGCGGGTGCTGGCGGATCCGTTCGATCAGCGCGTCGCATTTCCAACCGATACGCCCGGCAATGCACAGCCGGGCGCGCGAGCCCTTGGCCCAGGCCAGCTCGAAGGCATCGAGCAGGTAGGCGTGGTTCTTGCGCGGTTCGATGGTGCTGACCATCAGGTACACCGGGTCTTTATTCTTGAACATCTGCTTGAGGGCCGGTTCCACCGGCAACGCGTCGTCGCACAGGTCCAGCTCGCTGCCCAGGTGAAAGTAGTCGAACCAGCGTTGCGCCACCTGCTCGGGCCCGACGCGGCGCAGCATCTCATTGCGTACCTGATCGGCAATGGTCGCGGAAATCGCCACGTAACCGTCGGCGGTCTTCGCGATCCAGTCGAACCAGTCGTTGAATACCCGGACCAGCCCGGCGTCGCAGAACTGCGGGTGGGTCAGCGGGATCAAGTCATAGATCACCGAGACAATGCCCACGCCATCGCGCTTGAGTTGTTCGGCCAGGGGGAAAAAATCGGCGTGCCAGGAAGAGTCCAGGAGTACCAGTTGATCGCCCGCCTGATGCTGCAGGGGTTGGCAGCGGGTGGGGATTTCCTGGCGTCTGAGGCAGTAGTTCAGTAGCCGGATCGGCAGGCTCAACGCGGCAAAGGCCGCCAGCCGGCAGCCCACATACAACACGCGGCGAGCGAACCGGGATTGGCGAAACGGTGTGCGCCGCTCCAGCGTGCGGTGCATCAGCCAGAACCGGTTGGCGATCTGCTCCAGCCGTACGCGCACGCCCATCAGGTCCAGCTTGGGCACCTTCAATGGCGCCAGGCTGGTGACTTGATACAACGCGCCCTTGAGCATCACCACGGGAATGCATTCGACCGTCGGGTTGTTTTTTGGCAGCTCGGTAATGACGTTGCGTACCACGCGCTGGATACCCGAGTTGGCTTCAGGGTGTTCGAACACATAGGTGCATTCAACCAGCAGTCGTGTCATGGGGCGGTCTCCGGCGCCTGTGGTTGTACCGAGGTTTCTGATGAGCGGGTGATGCTGGTTTGTGCCTCCAGCCACGAGCAACCGACAAAGTCTTCCTGGCGGTTGTTGATCACGTGGAACACCAGGCCGTAATCGCGCCATTCGAAGTTGCGGTCCAGGTGCGAGTCCAGGCGTGACAGGCTCAGGGCCACGGAATAGTTGCCCTTGCCCAGGCGCATGGGGAACGCAAAGCGGTAGGTCACCCGTTCGCCGGCGTGCAGGTCCGTCAGGGCCTGGTCGAGGCGGTGGGTGTTGATGCCGTATATCGCCTGGCCGAGGCGGTCCTTGATCATGAAGCCCAGGACCAGGCGCTCGATGTCCTGGCGCACATCCACCTGCACCTCCAGCACCATGGGCTGGCCGACTTCGGCGACTTCCACCGAACGCTGGCGTTGGTCCAGCAGGCGCACACTGTGGATGGTCGCTTCACCGGTACCGGAGATGGTTTGCACCTGGCCGTTGGCGAGCATTTCCTGGCGCACAATCTGCCCTTCGCGCTCGGCGAGCATGGCGTTGTAGTAGTCCATGACTTCTTCCGGCTTGCCGTGCATGGCCATGCGGCCCTTCTCCAGGAGGATCGCGGTGTCGCAGATCGACTGGATGGCCGAGCGGTCGTGGGACACGATCAGCAAGGTGGTGCCGGCGCGGCGGAAGCTGCGGATGCGTTCGAAGCTCTTGTGCTGGAAGTAGGCATCACCCACCGACAGCGCTTCATCGACAATCAGGATGTCGGGCCGGCGCGCGGTGGCGACACTGAACGCCAGGCGCATCTGCATGCCACTGGAATAGGTGCGCACTGGCTGGTCGATGGCCTCGCCGATCTCGGCAAACCCTTCGATTTCCGGCATCAGCGCCTCGATTTCCTCGACCTGCATGCCCAGCAACTGACCGGCCATGAAGGCGTTTTGCCGACCGGTAAAGTCCGGGTGGAAACCCATACCCAATTCCAGCAGGGCCGCCACGCGGCCTTGCAGGTGAATCTGTCCACAGGTGGGCTGGGTCGTACCGGTGATCATTTTCAGCAGGGTGCTTTTGCCAGCGCCGTTGACCCCGACAATGCCCACGGCTTCACCGGCCGGGATTTCGAAGTCGACGCCTTGCAGCACCCAATGCTGTTCATGGCGAGGACGGGAGAAGGGCACCAGCCATTCAATCAGCCGGCTCCAACGGTTTGGGTATTGTTTGTAGGCCTTGCCCAGGCCACTGACGCGTATGGTTCCCATCAGAGCTCATCCACCATTTCACCGACACGCTGGCGGAAAAGCCGCAGCCCCATCACACAGAACAGCAGGCCGATCACCAGCACGGGGGTCAGCGAACTCCAGTCCGGCCATTGGTTGTAGAGAAACACGTTCTGGTAGCTGTGCATCAAGGCGGTCAGCGGATTGAGCGCCAGAACGCGCTGGATGCCCTCGGGCAGGATCGACATCGGGTAGACGATGGGCGTCAGCCAGAACCAGAACTGCAGGAGGATGCCGAAGAATTGCCCGACATCCCGGAAGAACACGTTCAGAACGCCGAGAATCATCCCCAGTCCGGCCGAGAACATCACTTGCAGGGCCAGCAACGGCACCAGCGCCAACAACGCCATGCCGGGCAAGCGCCCGGTAATCAGCAAAAAGCCCAGGAACAGGCCGAGGATGATCGCGAAGTTGATACCGGCGTTGAGCAGCACAATCACCGGCAGGCAAATCCTGGGGAAGCTGATCTTCTTCAGCAGGTTGGCGTTTTCCAGGAACATGCTCTGGCTACGCAGGGTGATCTCGGAGAACAACCCCCAGGTCAGCAGGCCGGCACACAGGTACACGCTATACGCCAGTCCATCCTCCACGCCCGGCAGCCGGGCGCGCATGATCTGGGAGAAGATCACCGTGTACACCACGATCATCGACAGCGGGTTGAGCACGGTCCACAAGGCACCGAACAGTGAGTTGCGATAACGCGACTGGAACTCGCGCTTGACGCTGCCGAGGATGAAACCCCGGTAGCTGCGCAGCGAGCGATAGAGGTTGAGGAGCATTCAGACTGTCCTGCCGTACTGATCTTCGAAGCGGACAATATCGTCCTCTCCCAGATACTCACCGCTTTGTACTTCAATGATGACCAGGTCGATGACCCCAGGGTTTTCCAGGCGATGCTTGTGGCCGGCGGCAATGAAGGTGGACTCGTTCTTGGCCACCAGGTGCGAACCGGATCCGTTGTTGGTGACCTTGGCCATGCCTTCGACCACGACCCAGTGTTCGTTGCGGTGATGGTGCATCTGCAAGGACAGCTTGGCCCCGGGCTTGACCACGATGCGCTTGATCTTGAAGCGCGGACCCTCCTCCAGCACGGTATACGTGCCCCACGGACGGCTCACGGTGCGGTGCAGGCGGTAGCTTTCGTGCGCCTGGTCCTTGAGCTGCTTGACCACCTTGCGCACGTCCTGGGCGCGGTCGGCGTGGGCCACCAGCACCGCATCGGCAGTGTCGATGACAATCAGGTTATCCACACCCACTGTGGCGACCATGCGCCCGTCGCTCTGTACGAAGTTGTGGTGGCTGTCGATGAACAGGGCTTCACCACTGGCGCGGTTGTTCTGCGCATCGGCGGCGATCAGGCTGCTGACCGCGCCCCAGGAACCGATGTCGCTCCAGTCGAAGCTGGCCGGAACCACCACCACGTTGTCGGAGCGCTCCATCAGGGCGTAGTCGATGGAAATATCGCTCATCTGCTCGAAATGACCCGCCGACAGCTCCTGTTGCAGGCAGCCGCCGGCTTCTACCAGGGTACTGGCCGCCAGGCAGGCACCTGCCTGTTCCAGCAGCTCGGGGACGTGGGCTTGCAGCTCTGCCAACACGCTGGCGACCGAGAAACAGAACATGCCCGAGTTCCACAGGAAGTTGCCGCTCTGCAGGTAGTGGGTGGCGGTCTGCAGGTCGGGTTTTTCCTTGAACTGCGCGACCCTGGTCGCCCCAAGTTCGTCGATCGGGGCGCCACGTTCGATGTAGCCGAAACCGGTCTCGGGGGCAGTCGGGACGATGCCGAATGTCACCAGGTGGCCGCACTCGGCCAGGGCCACCGCATGCTTGACCGCCGCCCTGAAAGCTTCCTCGTTCTGGATCAAGTGATCGGCCGGCATCACCACCATAATTGCGTCGTTGCCATGCAAAGCCTGCAGTGACAGCGCGGCAGCGGCAATCGCCGGGGCCGTGTTGCGGCCCATCGGTTCAAGCACGAAGTGACCACGGTGATGACCCAGATGGGCATCCTGGTAGTGATCCTTGCTTTGAAAGTAGTAGTCGCGGTTGGTCACGGTGACGATATCGCCATGGCTGCCCAGCAACGAGGCCGCGCGTCGGTAGGTCTTGCCCAACAGAGTCTCGCCATCAGGCAGGGTCATGAACGGCTTGGGGTGACCTTCACGCGAAACCGGCCACAGGCGTGTCCCGGCACCGCCGGAAAGAATCACAGGTATCAGCATGACCTACTCCTTGGCGACGCGTTTCATGTCCGCTTCCATCATCATGCGGATCAGGGTCTGCAAATCGGTTTTCGGTTTCCAGCCCAACAGTCGTTGTGCCTTGGCCGGGTTGCCGAGCAACACGTCGACTTCGGCGGGGCGGAAAAACGCCGGGTCGACCTTCACGAAATCGCGGTAGTCCAGGCCTACATGATCGAAGGCGATCTGGCACATCTCGCGCACCGTGGTCGTCACGCCCGTGGCCACCACAAAGTCGTCGGCCTGGTCCTGTTGCAGCATCAGCCACATGGCTTCCACATAGTCACCGGCAAAACCCCAGTCGCGCTTGGCGTCGATGTTGCCCAGGCGCAGTTCCTGCTGTTTGCCCTGCTTGATGCGGGCGGCGGCGTCGGTGACCTTGCGGGTCACGAACTCGATCCCGCGCAGCGGCGATTCGTGGTTGAACAGGATGCCGCTGCTGGCATGCAGGTTGAAGCTTTCGCGGTAATTGACCGTGATCCAGTGGCCGTAGAGCTTCGCCACGCCGTAGGGGCTGCGTGGATAGAACGGGGTGCTTTCGTCCTGCTGTTCGGCCTGGATCAAGCCAAACATCTCACTGGTCGAGGCCTGGTAGAAACGGGTGTGTGGGCTGAACTGGCGGATCGCTTCAAGCAGGTGGGTCACGCCCAGGCCGTCGACAATCCCGGTGGTCACGGGTTGATCCCAGGACGCCGCGACAAAACTTTGCGCCGCCAGGTTATAGATCTCATCGGGTGCCGACTTGATGACCGCGCGCTGCACCGAGCAGGCGTCGGCCATGTCGCCGTCCAGGTAATGGATTTCACCTTCCACACCCATTTCCCGCAGGCGCCAGCGCGAATCGCTGCTGCGCCGTGCAACCAGTCCATGGACGCGATATCCCTTGTCGAGCAACAGTTTGGCCAGATAGGCGCCATCCTGGCCGGTGATCCCTGTGATCAGTGCACTTTTTGTCATTCTTGTCGTACCCGTGACTCCCAGTCGGACAGGATCGCCCGCAAGGATTGTTGTGTTGTAAGTTCAGGCGCCCATCCGGTGGTCTGGTGCAACCGGGCATGGCTTCCACAGACACGACGCTGCTCTGCACGGCGCAGGCGCGCAGGGTCTTGAATCAGTTGCACGTGGACCTGGGCCAGATCGGCCAATTGCTCGATCAGGCTGCGTACGCTCTGCTCGACGCCGGAGCAGATGTTGTACACCTGCCCAGGCTCCCCCTTCGCCAGCAAGGCCAGGTAGGCCGACACCACGTCCGCGACGTCGAGGAAGTCGCGTGTCACATCGATATCGCCGACCTGCAGTTGCGCCGGTTGCAGGCCTTGTTTGATCCGGCAGATCTGCCGGGCGGCGCTGGCGACGACAAAACTGTCCATTTGCCCGGGGCCAATGTGGTTGAACGGGCGCGCGACCAGCACCGGCCAGCCCTCGGTCATGCCCCATTGCAGGCACAACAATTCTGCCGAGAGCTTGCTCACGGCATAGGGGTTGCGCGGGCAGGGTGGTTGGTGTTCGTCGATGGGCAGGGCACTTTCGCTGACCTGGCCGTAGACATCGCCCGAACTGACATACAGGAAGGTGCCGCTGAAGCCGCGGGCCTTGAGTGCTTGTAACAGGTGGAGGGTGCCCAGCAGGTTGACCTGCAAGGTATTGGCCGGATCACGGAAGGCTTCGGGAACGAAGGTTTGCCCCGCCAGGTGGATCACCGCATCGGGCAGTTCCGGCCATAGGCCTTCGAGGCTTTTTGGCTCGCGCAGATCGTAGCCCGGTGCAACAGGTAGCAGTTGCCACTGCGAGTCGACAGCGTTCAGGCGTGATTGGATATGACGGCCGACGAATCCATTCAGGCCTGTAACGAACAGACGCTTTTTCAAGCAACAGCCCCTCAATCGGTAAACTTTGCCATACCCCACTCATTTCGTTGGGCGAGCCTGAAAAGTGCTTCTGACTTTTCGGAAGGTTCTGAATATGCAAAGTCGTTGTTGTAGTTGTTTGCGTCAATCTGTGCCAATTGCGCGGCAATTTCAACAGGTCTTAACGTGACCGGGCAGTTCTCGTCAGGACTGTCGGATTTATTCACCGACGGTGTTCACGAATCCCCAACGGATGTGTTTAGAATGCCCCTCAGCACGATTGCCCAGCGATCAGCAAAGTGGTCATTCGACCACACAAAGCTGACCACAAAAACAAGAACGTAGACGGGCATGCAGGCGCTGGACGAACTGCGCTATGGCGGGTCGATCCAGGGCTGTGCCGTCATAAGAATGAGGCTGCCGAAAGGGCGGTTTCAGCGTGGGATGCCATGAATTTCATTCTTTACTCGGATGTGAACGACCGCTCGATCAGCCGGAGCCTCGGCCGTCCTGAATACAGCTACTACTTCGTCCTCAAGGCCTATCGTCCGGTCCTCGAGAGCCTGGGCCGGGTCCATGTGGTGGACGCGGTCAGCGAGGTCGATCCACTTTTTCGACGCCTCGCCGCCGAGGGTGAAGAAAGCCTGTTCCTTTCGTTCGCCCCGCCACACAAGACCCCCACCGACCTGAGCTGCCCGACGATCTGCGTGGTTGCGTGGGAATTCGACACCATTCCCACCGAGTATTGGGACAACGACCCCCGGCAGGACTGGAGCCATACCCTGGCGCAGCATGGCCGGGTCATCACCCTGTCCAGCCATACGGCGCAGGCGATGCGTCGGGCCTTGGGCGAAGACTTCCCAGTGCTGGTGCTGCCAACCCCGCTCTGGGAGCGATTTGCCGATATTCGCCAACAGTTCGCCAGCCAGCCGGTCAACCCGGGTAGCACCTTGCAGACCCTGGGCTGCATCATCGACAGCCGCACACTGGGGCTGTCGGCGGACGGCCTGATCGCGCCGATCGTTGCAGAAACTGAGCCGCAACCGGCGCCTGAGCCCGAGCCCGAGCCTGAGCCCGAAGTCGTGGTCCCGGCGCCACCGCTGACCTGGCGTCGCCGCCTGTTCATCGCCAAACACTATCTGTGCCAGAGTCTGCGCGAGGCTGCGGGCCAGCCCGTGCGTCGGCAGTTGTTGATCTTTCGCCATTACCTGCACCAGACCTACGGCGAAGGTTTCCGTGATCTGCTGCCACAAAGCTTGCGGGCACGCCTGCGCGGCGGGCGACCTGCCGCCGAAGTACCGCCGCCTGCCCCGGTGGTGGAAGTGGTACAGGCGCCCATTGAGGATTCACACCCGCAAGCGGTGTTTCCCGACACCGATCAAGTGGTCGAAATCCAGGTCGAGGGGGTGGTGTACGTCAGCGTGTTCAACCCCGATGACGGGCGCAAGAACTGGCACCATTTGATCACTGCATTCTGCTGGGCCATGCGCGACGTCGAAGACGCCACCCTGGTGTTGAAGATGACCCAGAACGACCTGTCCACCTACTACGTGCACATGCTGACCCTGCTGTCGCAGTTGTCGCCCTTCAGTTGCCGGGTGGTGGTCATCCACGGCTACCTGGACGACCAGCAGTTTGCCCGGCTGTATGGCGCCGCCAGTTTTTATGTCAACGCCTCGCGCTGTGAAGGGCTGTGCCTGCCACTGATGGAATTCATGGCCTGTGGCAAGCCGGTGATCGCCCCTCGGCATACGGCGATGCTGGACTACATCGATGACCGCGTGGCCTTTGTCGTCGACTCCAGCCAGGAGCCGACCGTGTGGCCGCAGGACAGCCGGATCCTGTTCCGCACCGTCTACCAGCGTCCCGATTGGGGATCGCTGAAAAATGCCTACCTGGCCAGTTATCACATGGCCAAGGCGCAGCCCGAGCGTTACCAGGCCATGGCCAGTGCGGCCAACGAGCGGATGCGCGACTACTGCAATTTCCCGGGGGTGCAGCAACGCCTGGCGGACTTCCTGCAACTGCAACAGCCAACCAGCCCGGTGCCTGAGTCGCCGGTCGCTACCGCAGGGGCGGCCTCATGCTGATCATCATTCATTCGGAAACCAACAAAAGTAACATCGAGCAGAACCTCGGCCGTCCCGAGTACAGCTACTACTTTGTGCTCAAGGAGTTCCGCCCGGTACTGGAACGGCTGGGGCAGGTGATCGAAGTCAGCAACCCCGACGAACTGGTCGACCGCCTGTACTTCGACTGCCAAAGGCGCGGCGAAGATTGCGTGTTCCTGTCGTTCTCGCCGCCCCATCGCACACCGATCCACTACGCCTGCCCGACCATTCCGGTGTTTGCCTGGGAGTTCAGCACCATTCCCACCGACACCTGGCACGGTGAACCCCGGCACGACTGGCGCCTGGTGCTGGACAAGGTCGGCGCCGCGATTACCCATTCCAGTTTTACCGTGACCGCGGTGCGTGATGCCATGGGCCCGGACTACCCGATCAGCGCGATTCCGGCACCGGTCTGGGACCGGTTTGCCGGGCGCGGGCGCACGCTCGGGCAACAGCCGCTGGCCGAGCAGGTCAGGCTCAGCCTGCGTGGCCTGCTGATCGACAGCCGCAACCTGGACCTGCGGCCCTATGGCCCGGCGGCGTTGCGTGAAGGCGAGCCGGTGGATTTCGCCGCGCCTGTCGGCGAGCACGAGCTGGTGCTCGACGGAGTGATCTACACCTCTGTGTTCAACCCCTACGATGGGCGCAAGAACTGGCAGGACATGCTCAGCGCGTTCTGCACCACGTTCCGCGAGTGTGCCGATGCCACCCTGGTGCTCAAGCTCACGCACCACGACATCACCGACGCCTTGAATGACATGCTGCACCACCTCTACAAGAACCAGGACTACCGTTGCCGCATTGTGTTGATCCACGGCTTTCTCGCCGATGCGGATTATGAGCGCCTGGTGCAGGCCACCAGCTTTGTGGTCAACAGTTCATTCGGTGAAGGCCAGTGCCTGCCGCTGATGGAGTTCATGTCCTGCGGCAAACCGGCGGTTGCCCCGTGCAACACGGCAATGGCCGATTACATCGATGAGCAAAATACCTTCATCGTCGACTCGACCGACGAACTCACCGCCTGGCCCCATGACCCACGCGCCGCCTACCGCACCCTGCGGTATGTCACCAACTGGGATTCGCTGTGTTCGGCCTACCAGGCCAGCTACCAGGTGGCGCGCCACGATGCGCCACGCTATGCGCGCATGTCGGCCCACGCCGTCAGTCGTCTGCAGGCATTCTGCAGCCAGGCGGCTACCGAGCAGCGCTTGCAGGTGTTTCTGGCAAGCGTGATCGCGCAGGCGAAATCAGCATGATGGGCCGCTTGCTCGATTGGCTGCGCCCCGCGCCCGCCCCGGTAGCGGAACCAGTACCGGTCCCGGTCCCGGCAGTGTCGCCGCGTGACTGTGGTTTCACCGATGCGGTACTCGACGGCTGGTTTCTCGGCGCCACTGGGGAATTACTCAAAGGCTTTGCGATTGGCGCCGACGACACCCTGCTCGACGTCGGTTGTGGCGAAGGCGCGGCGACCTTGTTTGCGGTGCGCCAGGGCGCTGCGGTGATTTTTACCGACAGCGAACAGGACAAGGTTCGCGAGCTGGCGCGCCAGGTGGATGCCATAACCCAGGCCCCAGCCCTCGGCCTGGTTAGCAACAGCCTGCCGCTGCCGTTGGCGGACGGCTGTGCGAGCAAAGTGGTGTGCATGGAAGTCCTGGAGCACGTCGACACCCCCGAGCAGTTCATGGCCGAGCTGGTGCGCATGGGCCGTCCCGGCGCCCAGTACTTGCTCAGCGTACCCGCGCCAGTGGGTGAACGCCTGCAGCAGGGCATCGCGCCTGCCGCCTATTTCCAGGCGCCGAACCATGTGCAGATCTTTTCCCATGAGCGTTTTGTCGCTCTGGTCGAAGATGCCGGGCTGATCATTGAACACCGCCAGGCCACCGGCTTCTTCTGGGTCATGGGCATGATCTTCTTCTGGGCCAGCGAGCGTGCGGCCGGGCGGGATATGGCGGGCGCGGTGCGTGACCGGATCCAGGCGCCTTACCCGCCCCTGATGGAAGGCTGGGCCCGCACCTGGCATGACTTGCTGATGCAGCCCGACGGGCTGGCCATCAAGCAGGTGCTGGACCAGTTCATGCCCAAGAGCCAGGTGATCATCGCGCGCAAGCCCATGGCCGGTGACGTAACGCCTGGGAGCGCGGGATGAGTGACAAGCGGATCATGGACATCGAACTGTTGCGCGGCATCGCCGTGCTCGGGGTGCTGTTTCATCACCTGCAAGACAGCCTGTTCACCGGGCAGGTCCCGTTGTTGCAAGCCATCCATGCCCTGGTCCAGCCCTGGTGGGGCGTCGATCTGTTTTTCGCGATTTCCGGTTTTGTCATCGCGCGCAGCCTGATCCCCGCGCTGCAGGGCTGCAGTACGCGCCAGGAGTGCTGGGAGCAGACCCGCAACTTCTGGTTGCGGCGCGCCTTTCGACTCTTGCCGTCGGCCTGGATATGGCTGGCGCTGATGCTCCTGGCCTGCCTGTTCATCAACCGCTCAGGCGCCTTCGGCACCCTGGCCGCTAACCTGCAGGCGACGCTGGCCGGGGTGTTGCAGTACGCCAACTTCCGCTTCGCCGACAGCTTCTTCCACTATGAGTACGGCACCAGCTTCGTGTACTGGAGCCTGTCCCTGGAGGAGCAGTTCTACCTGTTGTTTCCGCTGTTGATCCTGGTCTGCCGCAAACATCTGGTGTGGGCCTTGCTGGCCCTGGTGGCGGTGCAACTGCTGACGTTGCGCACGCCGATCCTGATGGTGATTCGCACCGACGCGCTGGCGTTGGGGGTGTTGCTGGCGATGTGGAGTGCACAACCTTCCTACCGCCGTTGGCAGCCGACCCTCCTGCGTCGGCCCTGGGCGGGTATCGCGGTGCTGGTGGCGATTACCTTGCTGATGAGCTTCTTGGCGACCGATCGTTTTACCTTCACCTCCTACCGCATCGGCGCCATCGCAGTGCTCAGTGCGGTGCTGGTCTGGCTGGCGTCCTACAACGCTGACTACCTGATGCCGCCGGGGCTGTTCAAGCGGGTGATGACCTGGATCGGCAGTCGCTCCTATGGCATCTACCTGATCCATATTCCGGCCTATTGCCTGGTACGCGAATTGATCTTTCGCTTGCAGGCGGCGTCTCTGCCGAGCCCGGCCGGCCACCCGATCATCACGCTGTTGCTGGCGTTCGGCCTGATCGTGCTGTTGAGCGAGCTCAATTATCGTTTTATCGAAATGCCCATGCGTAATCGCGGCGCGGCGTTGGTCAAACGCTTGAGTGCGTCTCGAACGGCCACCCCATCCCCAGGAGTCACCTCATGCTGAGCCTGTTGAAGAAGCTGGCGGGGGGCGCTGTTGCCCCCGCTACGGCCTGTCCCCCCGCGCCACCTGCGGCAACGCCTGCGGTGGCGCCCAAGGTCGATCCCTACATGCTGGGCCTGCGCGATGCGGTGCTCAGTGGCTGGTTCAACCAGCAGACCGGCGAATTGTTCACCGGCTTCCCGGTGACGGCCGCCGATACGCTGCTGGACGTGGGGTGCGGTGACGGTGGCAACGTGCATTTCTGTGCCACCCGGGGGGCGCACATCATCATTGCCGACATCGACGCGGCCAAGGTCGAAGCCACTCGCCTGCGCTTGGGCGATACCATCGCGGCCAGCGTCGAGTGCCACGTCACCGACTGCGCGCCGCTGCCGATTGCCGATCAGACGGCAACCCGGGTGGTGTCCACCGAGGTCATCGAACACGTCGACGACCCGGCGCAGTTTCTCGCCGAACTGGTGCGCGTGGGCAAGCCGGGTGCGCTCTACCTGCTGAGTGTCCCGCACCCCAGTTCGGAAAATCTGCAGAAAGATATCGCTGCTCCCGAGTACTTCCAGAAGCCCAATCACATCCGCATCATCAGCGAAGACCAGTTCAAGCAGATGGTCGGCGACGCCGGGCTGGAAGTGCTCAGCCACAGCCAGTACGGCTTCTACTGGTCGTTGTGGATGATGTTGTTCTGGGAGGCCAAGGTCGACCTGGGCAGCCCCGACCATCCGCTGCTCAACCACTGGGCCGAGACCTGGGCGGCGGTTCTGGAATCGCCACGCGGCGCGCAGATCAAGCAGGCGCTGGATGGCGTGGTGGCGAAAAGTCAGGTGATCATTGCCCGCAAGCCATTGGCTGCGTAGGCTGACGCACCGGCCCGGCTGTGTGTGGGAGTGAGCACCCACAACACAACCATCACATCCAGCGGGGCCAGGTCAGTCTTTCAGCCACAGGCCCTTAATGTCTTCGATCTATCTTCTGCGTCGTGCGCTGTTGTTCAGCCTCGCGATCCTGGGCGGTTGCCAGCAGTCGACCGCGCCACCCCTCGATCAACAGCTTTATATCTGGCAGCGCCAATGGACCAGCGCCCATGCCGAGGCGCTGGCGCAATCGCGTGCCGACTTTTCCACTCTGCGGGTCCTGGCGCTGCAGACTTATCCACAAGGCGGTTGGCGCCGTGCGCAGATTGATGGGCCGCTGTTGCAGCGCGACGGCCGGCCGCTGATTGCGGTGATCCGCCTGGATGGCCAACTCAAGCACCTGGACCCGATCGATACCACGGCGCAGATCCTGCAACTGGTCGCCGATTGGCAGGCCCGGGGCCTGACGCTGGCGGGTGTGGAAATCGACCACGATGCCGGGACCGCGCGGTTGCCGGCCTATCGCGAGTTCCTGCTGGGTTTGCGCCAGGCCTTGCCCGCCTCCTTGAAGCTGAGCATCACCGCCTTGCCCGCCTGGCTCGACAGTCCTGAGCTGGCGGCCTTGCTGGCGGCGGTCGACAGCAGTGTCCTGCAGGTGCACGCGGTGAGCCGGCCGGAGCTTGGCCTGTTCGACCCGGCGCAAGCCAAACAATGGGCCGAGCGCTGGAGCCGGATCACTCGGCAGCCGTTTTACCTGGCATTGCCAGCCTATGGCATCGCACTGCTGCCGGGAGAGGGCGGGGCGCCGCTGGTGGAGAGCGAAGTGCCGATCGAGCGGGTAGGCCAGCGCCGCGAACTGATGGCCGACCCGCAACAACTGGCGATGCTGGCCAGCCAGTTGCGTGTCGAGCCGCCGCCGCACCTGGCCGGACTGATCTGGTTTCGGCTGCCGCTCAAGGGCGACCGGCGTGCCTGGAGCCTGACGACTCTGGGGGCCGTGGCGCGCGGTGAGCCACTGCATAGCCGGTTGGCGTTGAACCTTTCCGGCCAGCAAGGTCTGTACGACATCGTGGTCAGCAATGACGGCAACCTCGACGGCACGTTGCCGCAACGGGTGACGCTGGCCGTCAGCCAATGCGTCGCCGCGGATGCGCTCAATGGCTATGCCGTACAGCAGACGCCTGGACAACTGAGCTTCAGCCGCCTCAGGGACGGCCGTTTGCCCGCCGGTGCCGAGCGCACCCTGGGTTGGGCACGCTGCACACACATTGATCAAGGAGGTTCACATGTATTCCCGTAACTGGCCGCGGCATTTGCTCGCGTTGAGTCTGTTTCTGCCGCTGGGCACTGCCACCGCCTGCGGTCCGGACTTTCCACTGCGCCTGTTGGGCGACCGGGCGATGACCCTGGGTGAGTTGCCGGAAGGCAGTTTCCAGTTCGAGATCAATCGCCTGGGCAAGGTCATCGGCGGCCTTAAACCGGCGACGGCAACCGGCATGAGCCGCGATTACGACAGTGACCTGGACCCCTACGTACAAGCCCGGATCAATGCTGAACAGCTAGGTCTGACGGATGCGCAGCGCGCGCAGGTAACCCGGCTGCGAACCCTGCAGGACGCGCACCAGGTGGTGGCCGAGAGTGCCGGCCTGGCCCCGGAGCTCAGCCTCTATACCGCGGGCGCGGTGGCGTTCAACGCTGGCGATGCGGCCACGGCGGCCGACTACTTCCGCCAGGTACTGGCGCTCCCGGCCGATCAACGCGCCCTGCGCAGCACCTGGGCCGCGTACTCGCTCGGCCGGGCATTGATGGCGATCAATCAGCAGGCCAGCGAGCAGCAGCAACCCGCCAGCCAGGACGCCTTGCAGCAGGCCCGGCAGGCCTTTATCCAGGCCCGTCAACTGAGTGTCGACGGCTTCAGCGACCCGCTCGAACTGGGTATCGCCAGCCTCGGCGAAGAAGCGCGTCTGGTGCGCCAGGCGGGTGACTGGAACAGCGCCGTCGAGTTGTACGCGACCCAGAGCCGGCAAGGCTCGCCCGTCGGCTACAGCTCCCTCAAGCAACTGATCGATGAGCTCAATGCCATGCCTGAGGCGCAGCTCATTCCCTTGCTCGAAGGCAAGGCGGTCCAGCAATTGGTCACGGCGGCGCTGATCAGCCATGTCGGCTGGTCCTTCGGTGAGCAACCGCCGGCCGAACAGAAAATCATCAAGGCCCTGGTGCAGAGCACCACCGGCAGTCTGGACAATGCTGACCGCCTGGCGGCGCTGAACTACCAGATCGGTGACTACGCCACCAGCAAAACCCTGCTCGAGCACGCCGGCGACGGTGGCCTGGCCTGGTGGCTGCGGGCAAAAATGGCGCTGCGCGACGGCGACAAGGACTTGGCTGCCAGTGCCTATGCCAAGGCGGCCAAAGCCTTTCCACAGGATGAAGACTGGGGTCTGCGCAACACCGCCAGTGGTGACTATGAAGCGCTGAAGCCCGGCTGCCGGGTCGAGGGTGAAAGTGCCTTGCTGGCATTGGAGCGCGGCGACTACCTGCAGGCCTTCGAGCAGCTGTACCGCAGTCAGGACTTGTATTGGCAGGATGCCGCGCTGGTCGCGGAGCGGGTGCTGACGGTGGACGAACTCAAGCAGTTCGTCGACCAGCAGGTGCCGGCCCCCGCGCCACTGACCCAGGAGCAGCGTGACAACTACGAGCCCTTGCCGGTAGCTGCGCGCTTGCGCGACCTGCTGGGTCGGCGTTTGCTGCGCGAAGAGCGTTATGCCGAGGCCGCGGCGTACTTCGATAACCCCGGGCTGCAAGCGTTGGCCAAGGAGTACGCGGGCTTGCGCGAAACCGCACAGTCGAGCTGGTGGCCGACCAAACGCGCCGCAGCCTTCTATGACGCGGGTCGGTTGGCCCGGGAGCACGGCATGGAGCTGCTTGGCTACGAGATGGCCCCGGATTTCGCCACCTTCGAGGGCAACTTCAGCCTCGACATCCCCGAGATCAAGGCCGCCCCCCTGATCGCCCTCGGCGAAGTCCAGCGTCAGCACGCCAGCGTCGCCCAGCCGAACGAGCGTTTCCACTATCGCTACGTCGCCACCGCGCTGGCGAGCCAGGCGGCCGACCTGCTGCCCCATACCAGCCAGGCTTTCGCCGCGGTGCTGTGCAAGGCCTCGGGCTGGGGCACCGGTCTTGAGGACCAGCGTGCGTTGTACCGGCGCTACGTCGAGCAAGGACCTTATGTGCCGTGGGCAGAGAACTTTGGCCAGCAGTGTGAGGAGCCGGATTTCGTCGCTGCCAACCAGCGCTACGTGACACAGGCACTGGACAACGTGCGTTCAGACCTGCGGCCGTACAAGCGCGTGCTGCAAGTCGGCGGGCTGCTCGTGGTGGGGGCCGCGGGCCTGTTGTTGCTGCGGCGCCGGCGCCGGGCTTCCTGAATCCGGGGCGGCGCAGCGGATGTGACTACATCTGCGTCGCCAGCCCTGCGACATCCATTGCCGCCTGCCGCAACGCTTCGGAACGCGTCGGGTGTGGGTGGCAGGTCAGGGCAATGTCTTCAGCGCTGGCGCTGAACTCCATGGCCACACAGTACTCGCCAATCATCTCGCTGACACTGGGGCCCACCAGGTGCACCCCGAGGACTTCGTCGGTGCGCTCGTCGGCCAGGACCTTGGCGAAGCCCTCGGTCTCGTGGTTGATCCTGGCGCGACTGTTGGCGGTGAAGGGGAATTTGCCAACCTTGTAGGCACGGCCTTGGGCCTGGAGCTGCTCTTCGGTCATGCCGACGCTGGCCAGTTCCGGTCGGGTATAGATGACACTGGGGATCAGCGCGTAATTCACTTCGCCGGCCTTGCCGACGATCTGCTCGACGCACGCCATGGCCTCGTCTTCGGCCTTGTGGGCAAGCATCGGCCCTGACGTGACATCACCAATCACCCAGACCCCGGCGGCTGCGGTGCGATGACCGTGGTTGGCCAGCATCCCGCGAGCGTCCGTGGCGAGGCCGACATTCTCCAGGCCCAGGCCCTGGGTGAATGGCCGGCGCCCGATGGCCACCAGCACATAATCGGCTTCGATGACCTCGGCGTTGCCGCCGGTCGCTGCTTCCACGTGCAGTTGCACCCCGGTGGCTGAAGGGCTGGCGGCTGTCACTTTGCACCCGAGCTTGAACTGGATGCCCTGTTTGCCGAGGGCGCGTTGCAGGGTCTTGCCTGCTTCGGTATCGACTCCCGGGCAAATGCGGTCCAGGTATTCAATCACGGTGACCTGCGCCCCCAGTCGCCGCCAGACCGAGCCCAGTTCCAGGCCGATCACTCCGGCCCCGATCACCACCAGATGCCTGGGCACTTCGGCAAGTGACAGGGCGCCCGTGGAGTCGAGGATGCGCTGGTTGTCGATCGTTACCCCAGGCAGGGGCGTCGGTTCCGAGCCGGTGGCGATGATGATGTCCTTGGCTCGCAGGTCGCGCTGGTTACCCTGGCTGTCGGTCACGCGGACCTGCCCCGGCCCGGCTATCTGGCCCCAGCCCTTGATCCAGTCGACCTTGTGTTTGCGAAACAGGAATTCGATGCCCTTGGTCAGCGCCGCCACGCTTTGATCTTTGTGCTGCATCATTTGCGCGAGATTGAGGGTCGGCTTGACCTCGATGCCAAGGTCGACGAACGCTGACCCGCTTGCCGCTTCATAAAGCTGCGAGGCGTGCAGCAGGGCCTTGGACGGCATGCAGCCGACGTTCAGGCAGGTCCCGCCCAGAGTCGCGCGACCTTCGACGCAGGCTGCCTTGAGGCCCAGTTGCCCGGCGCGGATCGCTGCGTTATAGCCACCGGGGCCACCCCCGAGAATCACGACGTCGTAGGTACTCATGGCAGTACTCCTGCATTGGTGTTCGATGGAAGAGGCGAGACTTAACCCTGCGGATAGCTTATATTATGAGTGTAATATTTATTCGTCAATGCGTTAGCCAGGGGAGGGTAAGCAGCATGACAAAAATGCGCTATCCAAGCGCACAGGGTGAGAGCAGTGGGGTTCCACGTGGAACAAGTGAGCGGCATTGGCCTGGGCCTTTTGCACAAAATGTGAGCAATCGGCTTTATCGAACTGAAACCAGAAATGACAGTCAACTGCAGTGAGGGCGTGCCTGTGCAGCGGCTTAAGTCGATAGCCAGCTAATTTTCTACGATGGTCTACCCTCATTTCAGACGTCTGAAACAAGGGGAATTTTCATGCGCGCGCAACTTCCACCGGCCTTACAGAATCTGCAACTGCCGCTTCGCTTGCGACTCTGGGACGGCCACGAATTTAATCTGGGCCCTGCGCCCAGTGTCACGATTGTGGTCAAGGACCCGCAAATGGTCGCGCAATTTACCCATCCCAGCCTGGACCTGTTAGGCGCGGCCTTCGTCGAGGGCAAGCTCGAACTCGAAGGTTCGATCAGCGACGTGATCCGGGTCTGTGATGAGTGGAGCCAGGCCCTGCTCAATGAAGACGATGACGACCAGCCTGTACGCAGCGTGCATGACAAAGCCACCGATGCGGCGGCGATCTCCTACCACTATGACCTGTCGAATGCCTTCTACCAGCTGTGGCTGGATAGCGACATGGCCTACTCCTGCGCCTATTTCGAAACTGGCAGCGAATCCCTGGAGCAGGCCCAGCAAGCAAAATTCCGCCACCTGTGCCGCAAGCTGCGGCTGCAACCGGGCGAATACCTGCTGGATGTCGGCTGCGGCTGGGGTGGGTTGGCGCGTTATGCGGCGCGGGAGTTCGGGGTCAGGGTGTTCGGCATCACCCTGAGCAAAGAGCAACTGGCGCTGGCCCGGCAGCGGGTCAGCGACGAAGGGCTGGAGGATCTGGTGGAGTTGCAACTGCTCGACTATCGCGACCTGCCCCAGGATGGCCGATTCGACAAGGTGGTGAGTGTCGGCATGTTTGAACACGTTGGCCACGCCAACTTGGCGCAGTACTGCCAGACCTTGTTTGGTGCGGTCCGCGAAGGCGGCCTGGTGATGAACCACGGGATTACCGCCAAGCACATCGATGGTCGGCCAGTGGGGCGGGGCGCCGGCGAGTTCATCGAGCGTTATGTGTTCCCCAATGGCGAGCTACCCCATTTGTCGATGATCGCGGCCGAGATCAGCGAGGTCGGCCTGGAAATAGTCGACGTCGAAAGCTTGCGCCTGCACTACGCGCGCACCCTGGATCACTGGAGCGAGCGCCTGGAAGACAACCTTGAAGCCGCGGCCAAAGAGGTGCCGCAGCAAGCGTTGCGGATCTGGCGGCTGTACCTGGCAGGCTGCGCCTACGCATTCGCGCGGGGCTGGATCAACCTGCACCAGATACTGGCGGTCAAGGCCCATGCCGATGGCAGCCACGAGCTGCCCTGGACCCGGGACGATATCTACACGCCCTAGAGAATCGGCGAAATCAGGCGGGCGACCCGCATGCCGAGCTGCCTGAGGCGGTGGGTCTCCCGGCCTTCTTCCTCGTTGATTTCGTGGGACAGGGCGAAGTCGGCGTTGAGCATCTGTTCGACTTCGCTGGCGAAGGTCTTGTCGACGGTCAACAACATCACCTCGAAATTCAGCCGGAACGAGCGGTTGTCCAGGTTGGCGCTGCCGATGGCGCTGATTTCGCTGTCGACCAGAACTACCTTCTGGTGCAGGAACCCCGGTTGATAACGGAATACCCTGACCCCGGCCCGTACGGCTTCAAAGGCATACAGGCTGGAGGCGGCATAGACGATACGGTGATCCGGTCGGGAGGGCAGCAGCAACCGCACATCGACGCCACGCAGGACCGCCAGGCGCAGCGCGGCAAACACCGCTTCATCGGGGATGAAGTACGGGCTGGTGATCCACACGCGCTGTGTGGCGGCATGAATCGCCTCGACGAAAAACAACGAGCAGGTCTCGTAGGGGTCTGCCGGGCCGCTGGCCAACAACTGGCACAGCACGCCGTCGTCGGGATAGCTCTGTGGCAGGATCAATGGCGGCAGTTCGCGGGCCGCCCAGAACCAGTCTTCGGCGAACGATTCCTGCATGCAGGCCACCACCGGACCGCTGACCGCCACGTGGGTGTCGCGCCACGGCGATAGCGGGGGCTTGGCGCCCAGGTATTCGTCGCCGACGTTGTGCCCACCCACGAAGCCTTGTCTGCCGTCGACCACCACGATCTTGCGATGGTTGCGAAAGTTCACCTGGAACCGATTGAGCCAGCCACTGCGGGTGGCAAACGCTTTGACCTGGACGTCGGCGTCGCGCAGGGCCTGCACGTAGTGGTGGGGCAGGGAGTGGCTGCCGATGCGGTCATAGAGCAGGTAGACCGCGACCCCTTGCGCGGCTTTTTTGATCAGCAGGCTCTGCAGGCGCCGGCCGAGCTGGTCGTCATGGACAATGAAGAACTGGATCAGCACCGCTTCACGGGCCTGCTCGATGGCCTCGAAGAGGGCGTCGAAGGTGGCCTGGCCATTGATCAACAGGCGCAGTTGGTTGTTCGCCAGGCACGGCATGCGCCCCAGCTTCGGCATGGCGCGCAGCGAGTCGTAGGCATTGGAGGCACGGGCGGTCAGCGCTTCCTCCACCCAGGGGCGCCAGTTCAGGTCGGCGATGGCCTTGCGCATCTCTTCGTTGGCCTGGCGCCGAGCCTTGATGTACGCATCGAAGGTACTGCGTCCGAACACCAGGTAGGGAATCAGCGTCAGGTAGGGAATGAAGATCAGCGACAGGGCCCAGGCAATCGAGCCTTGGGCGGTCCTGACGGTCAGTACGGCGTGGACCGCGGCAATCGTGCCCAGGGAGTGGATGAGCGTGATCAGGTAGGCAAAAAGGTGGGGGCCAAAAAAATCCATGGGGCAACCTTGCTCCTGAGAATTCAATGCCTAACAGACCATGTTATGCGGTGAATGTCGCTATTTAATTCGCCATGCAACCGAAGTAGATTGGCGACGTCTAACGGCCATTACTGACTAGGAGTTACTCGATGAACGTACGTCTGCTGGGTTTGGCCATGGCTGTTGGTGTATCACTTCCTGTGGCCGCTCAGGCTCAGATGCTGCAACCGGGTTTGTGGGAATTGACCTCGAGCAACATGAAGGTCGACAACCAGAATCTGCCGGACCTGCAATTGATCCTGGGGCAGTTGGGTAGCCAGATGACCCCGGCACAAAAGGCCGCCCTGGAGAAACAGGGGATCAACATGGGCGGCAAGGGCATTCGCGTCTGCCTGACCCCCGAGCAAGTGAAAACCGACGACATTCCCCTGCAAGACGCGCAGTCGGGCTGCAAGCAAGAGATCACCGACCGCAGCGGCAACCAGTGGAAATTCCGCTTCAGTTGCCCGAAAGCCCAGGGTTCCGGAGTTGCCACCTTCCTCAGCGATCGCGAGTTCAATACCAAGGTCAATGGCACCTTCAATGCCACCGGCATCCAGCAACAGGGCAGCATGGACACTCGTGCCGTGTGGCTGGGGCAGGATTGCGGCACCGTCAAGCCGCGGGCTTAAGCGCTTTGCTGGGGGGCGGTGGACTGCCGCCCGTCACTGGCCTTCAGTAAGTATTCGCACACAGCCTGCACACTTATCCTGCCCAGGTTGTCGCCAAAGCTGGCGCGCAGGCTGACAAAACCGCCCTCCATCTCCCGTTGTCCAATCACCAGCACATACTCCACCCCCAGCGATCGATGCTGGCGGATCTTGCTGACGATGTGCTCGTTGCGCAGGTCTGAGTGAGCGTGCACCCCGGCGCGGCGCAGGGTGTCGGTCAGCGCTTGGCTGTAATCGATCTGGCGTTCATCAATGTTGATCACCACCACTTGCGGGGTGGCCTGCCACGCCTGCAGTTCCTGCTGGTCGGTCCAGCACACGCCGTAAATGCGTTGTGTTGCTCTACCGCCCAAGTGGGTCAGGGCAAACGCGTTCATCACCCGGGTGGTGGGTACATAGGGGCCAGCGGCCAGCGCGGCACTGTCCATCGGCCAGTAGGACGCCAGCACGTAATGCAGTGAATGGTTGGCGGCGGCCAGCGTGATCATCCGTGCCTCGATCCGTTGCAGATCTTCAGGGCCCAAGGCTCGCGCAAGGGTGAAATCACAGTAGAAACCATCACCGACTGCCGCTGCGGCAACCAGTTCAGCCTTGGCATGCAGTTGCTTGAGCGCCATGCCCAGCAGCAGTGCGCAGGAGCGCCGCAGAATCTCCAGGCCTTGCGGTTCGCGGGCGGTTATGAGGCTGACGCGGGTGTCCTGGCGGATCACGAACGCACAGTCCACCAGCAAGCCATTCACCTGTCCGGCGACCACTGCTTTCGCCAGCCCCGGGCCAATGCTCGATGCCAACTCCGATACCGAGAGCGCCTGGTCGTACTCGCGCACGGTGCCGTCGGGCAATGTGATTTTCAGCATGCTCAGTGACTCCCGGCAGTTTTACGCCAAACCGGATTCAACGCATGAACCGTAAAGGTAAACCCTGGCAGTCGTCATTAATACTTTCGGCGTGCCAGGCTATCTGTCCCGAGACCAGGGTGGTACTGACGCTGTGCCGAAACTGCCGTCCGGCAAACGGCGTCCAGGCGCATTGCGCGAGAATCGGCTGCTGGTCGACCGCTTTGCCCGCTGGCTCGGGACGGATCAACACCAGGTCGGCCCAGTAGCCTTCGCGCAGGTATCCACGGTCGGGAATCGCAAACAGGTCCGCCACCCGGTGACTGGTTTTCGCCACCAGCGTCGGCAGTGGAATCAGGCCCTCGGCCACCAACTCCAGCAGCGCGGGGAGGGCGTGTTGCACCAATGGCAAGCCGGCGGGCGCCTGTGGGTAAGGCAGCTGTTTCTGCGCCCAGGTATGTGGCGCATGGTCGCTGCCGATGACGTCCAGGCGGTGACTCAGCAGGGCTTGGCGCAACGCATCGCGGTCAGCCTGGGATTTGATGGCCGGGTTGCACTTGATCAGGTTGCCCAGGCGCGGGTAGTCACGATCATCGAACAACAGGTGGTGCAGGCAGACCTCGGCGCTGATGTGTTTCTGCGCCAGGGGCCGGTCCTCGAACAGCGCCAGTTCGCGGGCGGTGGTCAGGTGCAGGACGTGCAGGCGGGTGCCAAAACGCTTGGCCAGGTCGACGGCCAGGGAGGAAGAGCGAAAGCACGCCTCGGCATCACGAATCAGCGGATGGGCGCTGGCGGGCACACGGTCGCCATAACGTTCGGTGAATGTGCTTTCGTTGAGGCGGATGCTGGGGCTGTGTTCGCAATGGGCCAGGAGCAGGGTCGGCACCTCGGCAAACAGCCGTTCCAGAACGTGTGGGTCATCCACCAGCATGTGGCCGGTGGACGCGCCCATGAACACTTTGACACCCGCCACTTCGCTGGGGTTGAGCGCCGCGACGGTGTCCAGATTGTCGTTGCTGACGCCGAAGTGAAAACCGTAGTTGGCCACCGAATGCATCGCCGCCCGGCGTTTTTTATCGGCCAGCGCTGCCAGGGTCAGGGTTGCCGGGCGGGTGTTGGGCATGTCCATGAAACTGGTGATGCCACCGGCCACGGCCGCCCGCGACTCGCTGTAGAAGCTGCCTTTTTCCGGTGCCCCCGGCTCACGGAAATGCACCTGGTCGTCGATCATCCCCGGCAGCAGCCATTGGCCGCTGGCGTCGATTTCCACTGCAGCGTTTTCACCGTCGATGCTGCTGGCGATTTTCACGATGCGCCCATGATCCACCAGCAGATCGGCATCGAATACTCGTTCTTCGTTGACCAGTCGCGCATTGCGAATCAGCACACTGGCCATGTTCAAAACTCGTTCTGCAAGGCTTTGTAGCCACGCACCAGATCGACGTTGGTGCGTGCCACATCCTCGGAAAACTCCGAGGCGCTGACGCTGACTGGCGGGAACTGGGACAGGTCGGTGTGGGGGCCGATGCGGGTGGTGGAGGGCACGTAGAAATCCCTCGGCAAGTCGCGGCCATCGACCACCGAGTTGTGCCGCACCACACAACCATCGGCGACCGCGCAGTTGAACAGCACGCTGTTGAAACCGATGAACACCCGATTGCCGACGGTGCAGGGCCCGTGGACGATGGAGCGGTGAGCGATGGAACTGAACTCGCCGATGGTCACCGCCGCACCGGATTTGGAGTGGATGACCACGCCGTCCTGAATGTTCGAATTGGCGCCGATGGTGATCGGTCGCATCTGCCCCGATTCATCGACTTCGTCGGCCCGAATCACGGCGTAGGGGCCGACGAACACGTTTTCGCCGATCACCACCTTGCCGCAGATGATCGCGGTTTTATCGACGTAGGCGGACTCGGCAATGCGCGGCAAGTCGCCGGAAGGATTTTTGCGGATCATGGTTGCTCCCGGCGCCAGTGACTTTCAGCTACTGCATCGTGGGCGTGCAGGCTTTCGGCATGGACCACGCGCACATCGAACCCCTGCAGGCCCGGGAAGCGTTGCAGCGCCAGGTGCAAGCGGCGTGCGGCGTCCTCGCAGAACATCAGGTTTTGCCCGTTGGCCAGGGCGAAGGCCTGTTCGTCCGCGCGCTTGACTGCGGTTTGTACCGCGGTGCCCAGAGCGGCTTCGGCATGGTTGATGGCGGCGATCAGCGGCAGATCGTCGAGCGTTCCATCCAGATACAAGCACAACTGGGCTGTGCTGCGCTGACTGTGGGGGGTGGCGACTATGCCGCGGGTGGAACCAAGCCAGGCCAGCACCTCGGCGTGCTGCAAGGGTGTGTTGGCAAAATCATCGACGAACTGCTGCTGAATCAGTTGCCGGGACAGCGCCGCAGAGCAGGGGCAGGTCGAGGAGTAACTGACATCGACCCGCAGTTCCACGTGGAACACCGCCCCTTGCAGACGCGCATTGAGGCTGATGGGGTAACTTTTCCAGCCGGCCAATGGGCTGACCAAGGCGGGGCGCTTCAGCAGGATATCGCTGTGAATGCGCAGGTAAGCCGAGGTCGCCAGGCCTTCATGGCTGTCGAGAAAATCTTGCAGCACGCGGCGCAGGAGCGCGGGTGTCAGGTTCTCCCGCTCCAGCATGGCCAGTGCCAGGTACAGGCGCGACATATGAATGCCACGGGCTTGCGCATCATCCAGGCTGACGCCGGCATCGGCTTTGGCATTCAGGCGCTGGTCGGCGAATTGAACAGGGAGGGCGATGCCGCACATGCCCACCCAGTCCAGAGGCAAGGATTGGCGTGCGGCCTGCGCGGCGATATCCGGCAGAGTCAGCGCATTCATGAGCAGGTCCGTCGTAGGAAATAATTTCGAATGTTATATTATAACAATCAAGTCGACGACAGCTTTTTCAAGCCTTCCCCCTATCGCACTCAACAGCCCGTCAGACGGCTGCAGGTGAAACGGGCGCTGGCACCGCCTGAACTGGAAAACCGGTTGAGGGTGGTCCAGCCAACACGCCGGCTGTAGCCGACCCAGGCCTCGCCATCGGAGGCCAGGCCAGTGAAGAACGTGAGCTGGCCGTAACGGCTGGTGGTTTGCGCCCAATACCGTTTGCCGCGCTGTTCAAAGCCACGCATGTAGGAGGTATTGCCCGCCGTGGCGACACTGTAGGCATTGCCTTCGGGATCGACGCAGGCCAGCAGGGTGGCGCTGCGGGTGCAGGTAGCCAGCCCCGGTAGTTGCGCACAGGCGTCGGCCGCGAACAGCAGCAAAAGGCCGGACAAGGTGCATTTCAGGGCGTCGGGCATGGGGGGGCTCGTGCGGGTGACAGGGCCAAGGATTGCGCCCTTCGTCGCGGGCGACAAGCACTGATTGGCTTATTTGCATTGTTATACTATAACATTTGCACCTTGCCTGATCTGTGATCTCCCGTGATGCCTGCTGCCCAGAGGAATACCTGATGCCCAATCGCCTTCCCGTTACCGTGCTCTCCGGCTTTCTCGGCGCCGGTAAAAGCACCCTGCTCAATTATGTCCTGCGCAACCGCGAGCATCTGCGGGTGGCGGTGATCGTCAACGACATGAGCGAAATCAATATCGACGGCAGCGAGGTGCAGCGTGATGTCAGCCTGAACCGCGCCGAAGAAAAACTGGTGGAGATGAGTAACGGCTGCATTTGCTGCACCCTGCGTGAGGACTTGCTGGAGGAGGTCAGCAAGTTGGCCCGGGACGGTCGTTTCGATTACCTGCTGATCGAGTCCACCGGGATTTCCGAGCCGTTGCCGGTGGCGGAAACCTTCACCTTTCGTGATGAACAGGGACAGAGCCTGGCCGACATCGCGCGGCTCGACACCATGGTCACGGTGGTCGACGGGATGAACTTCCTGCTCGATTACCAGGCCGCCGAAAGCCTCGCCTCCCGTGGGCAGACGCTGGGCGAGGAGGATGAGCGCTCGATCACCGATCTGCTGATCGAGCAGATCGAGTTCGCCGATGTGTTGCTGATCAGCAAGATTGATCTGATCAGCAGTGCCGAACGGGAGGAGTTGATCGCCATCCTCCAGCGCCTGAATGCCCAGGCGCAGATCATCCCCATGGTCATGGGCGAGGTGCCGTTGCGGCAGATCCTCAATACCGGGCGTTTTGATTTTGCCAAGGCGGCCCAGGCGCCGGGCTGGCTCCAGGAGTTACGCGGCGAGCACGTGCCGGAAACCACCGAATACGGTATCGCCTCAACGGCTTACCGGGCTCGCCGGCCCTTTCATCCCCAACGTTTTTTCAGCTTCATCGATCGGCCCTGGGTGAATGGCAAACTGCTGCGCTCCAAGGGCTTTTTCTGGCTGGCCAGCAAGCACCAGGATGCCGGCAGCTGGTCTCAGGCCGGCGGCTTGATGCGCCACGGCTTTGCCGGGCGTTGGTGGCGTTTTGTACCGAAAGAGCAGTGGCCGGATGATCAGGAAAGCACCGCGGCGATCATGCAAAACTGGCTGCCTGCCACCGGCGATTGTCGCCAGGAGCTGGTGTTCATCGGCCAGAACATCGACTTTGCCCAGCTCACCGCAGAACTGGATGACTGTCTGCTCAGCGCTGACGAAATGGCCATGGGCGTTGAAGGATGGCGCTCGCTGCCTGATCCCTTTGGTCCCTGGTTCGACGAGGAGGCGGCATGAGCCTGGCGCCCGCGTTCCAGGCCCGACCGTTGGTCCGCCAGGCCATTGGTCATACTCCCGAGGTGTTCACCCGGATCCTCGAAGACGGCACCAACCTGGCGCTGTGGCAGCGTCGGTTACCGTTGCATATCGTCGATTTCGCCACGCTGTTGTTGTCGCTGAACCAGCCGCTGGCCGAATCGCTGGTGGTCGAGTTGGCCAATGACGAGGCACAACCCGACCTGCACAGCCTGGCGGCCTGTTGCAGTGATCTGCAGGGTTATGAGGGCTTTATCGCCGATGTTGCCTGGCTGATCAGTGCCTTTTCCTGCCTGCTCGGCGCGCGGCGGATCGGGGTGCGAGTGCGCACCCTGGATAAAGCCATGTGTCCGCGTTTTCACGTCGACCATGTGCCGGTGCGGCTGATCACCACCTACGCTGGGGTCGGCAGCCAGTGGCTGGAAGAGGGCATGCTCGATCGCCAGTTGCTGGGCAATCCGCACGCCGAGCCCGGACAGTACCAACAGATGCTCGATGGTGAAGTGGCGTTGCTCAAGGGGGAGAAGTGGCAGGGCAACGAAGGCGCTGGCTTGATCCACCGTTCGCCGCCCCTGGCGACTGGTGAGCGCCGCCTGATCCTGACGCTGGACTGGCTGGCGTGAGTCAGGTGGTGATAGTGAATCGACCGGCGCTCAGGCATATTGCGTTGATCTTCCTGTGATGCCGCTCACTGCCGTGAAATCGCCAAGCCTGTTGCAGAACATCCCTACCCACGTGATTGCCGGCCCCCTGGGTGCCGGCAAGACTAGCCTGATTCGTCATTTGCTGGCGCAGCGGCCGGCGCACGAACGTTGGGCGGTGCTGATCAACGAGTTCGGGCAAATCGGCCTCGATGCCGCACTGTTGACCACCGACGCTGATGGCATTGCGCTGGGAGAAGTGGCGGGCGGCTGCCTGTGTTGCGTGAATGGCGCCCCCTTCCAGATCGGCCTGGGCCGGTTGCTGCGCCGCTCACGTCCCGATCGCCTGTTTATCGAACCTTCGGGCCTCGGCCATCCGGCACAGTTGCTCCGGCAATTGAGCGAGGCTCCCTGGCAAGGGGTGCTGGCGGTCCAGCCGAGCGTGATGGTGCTCGACGCCCAGGCGCTGGCAGCCGGCAAGCCCTTGCCCGCCGCGCAACAACAAGCGCTGCCCAGCGCCGGGCTGTTGCTGCTGAACAAGGCCGAGCACCTGGCTGAGGACCAGCGGCAACGGATTCGCGGGTTGTTGCCCCAGTGCCCACTGATCTGGACCGAGCAAGGGCGGTTGCCATTGAGCGAGCTGCCAGGCGGACAGAGCCGGGCCCAGGCGCTTGTGGATAACTTCATCGCAGCCAGGGGCGTGGCGCCCGCGCCATTGATCTGGACGGACCCGGCCTTGCCGATCTGTTTGAGTCAGCAGCAGGAAGGGGGGTGGAGCATCGGCTGGCGCTGGCACTCAAGCCAGATATTCGATCGCCAGCGCCTTGGTGCTTGGTTGCAGGGCTTGACGTGGCGCCGGGCCAAGCTGGTTATCCACAGCGCCGAAGGCTGGATATCGGCCAATGCCCTGGACAACGCGACGCTGGATTGGCGGGCCAGTGAATGGCGCCAGGATTCACGCCTGGAATTGATCTTCCAGGCGCCGCAAGCGGTGGATGAATTGCAACAGGCCCTGGCCGCTTGCCGGGTGACGCGGGCTTGAAGCCTTAGGGACGCTGCTTGCTGTGATCCTGGCGCCACTGACTCAGCTCGATCACTTCGGCGCTCGGCATCGGCGGTTTTTCTTCGTAGGGCATCGGGTAGGGCGCCAGTTCGATCTGCGCGCTGTGCGCGCCGAACTGGGTGATGGTGCCGGCATGCCGGGTTTCGCCGGTCACGGTGAATTCAAAATTATAGATCCGCGCCAGGCGCCGCCGGCCGTTGGCATCTTTGACGAACGCGATTTTCCTCAGCGCCACATTGCCGTCGAGCAATTCGATGTCGAGTTTGGCGCAGTGGCGCTTGACCCGTTCCAGCGCTCGCTCGCGCAAGCCGTGGTTGTGCCACAGCCATGCTGCACCGGTCGCCAGCAGCATCAGCACGAAGATATTTCCCAGGGTCAGCATCAAACGCACTCCAACGAATTGGCACCAGCTTAACTGCGACATTGGCCTGTCGTACAGGCTGCGTTTAGTCGCATACTGCGCGGCTCGAATTTCAATCGGTTTACGGAAATCCCGCATGAAACGTACACCTCATCTGCTCGCCATCCAGTCCCACGTGGTTTTCGGTCATGCGGGCAACAGCGCCGCGGTTTTCCCGATGCAGCGGGTCGGGGTGAACGTCTGGCCGCTGAACACGGTGCAGTTTTCCAACCACACGCAATACGGCCAGTGGGCTGGCGAGGTGCTGGCACCCCAGCAGATTCCAGCGCTGGTGGAAGGGATTGCCGCCATCGGCGAGCTGGGCAACTGCGACGCGGTGCTGTCGGGCTACCTGGGCAGCGCGGCACAGGGGCGGGCGATCCTCAGTGGCGTGGCGCGGATCAAGGCGATCAACCCACAGGCGCTGTACCTCTGTGATCCGGTCATGGGCCATGCCGAGAAGGGTTGCGTCGTGCTCGCCGAAGTCAGCGATTTCCTGCTCAACGAAGCGGCGGCCGTGGCCGACTTCATGTGCCCGAACCAACTGGAGCTGGACAGCTTCTCCGGGCGCAAGCCGCAGTCGCTGTTCGATTGCCTGGGCATGGCCCGCGCCCTGCTGGCGCGTGGCCCCAAGGCGGTACTGGTCAAGCACCTGGATTATCCCGGCAAACTGGCGGACGGCTTCGAGATGCTGCTGGTGACCGCCGAAGGCAGCTGGCACCTGCGTCGTCCGCTGTTGGCCTTCCCGCGCCAACCGGTGGGCGTGGGCGACCTGACGTCGGGGCTGTTCCTGGCGCGGGTGCTGTTGGGCGACAGCCTGGTGGCAGCGTTCGAGTTTGCCGCAGCGGCGGTGCATGAAGTGCTGCTGGAAACCCAGGCCTGTGCCAGCTACGAGCTGGAGCTGGTCCGGGCCCAGGACCGCATCGCCCATCCGCGGGTGAAGTTCGAAGCCACTGCGATCAGCCTCTGATTGCTCAGACGTCGGCCTTGATTTCCTGGTAGCGCTTTTCCAGTTCCTGGCGGATCTGGCGCCGCTGTTTGCCCTGGATGTAGCGGCGGCGGTCTTCGCTGTTCTGCGGTTGCAGCGGTGGCACCGCCGCGGGTTTGCGCTGGTCGTCGACCGCCACCATGGTGAAGAAGCAACTGTTGGTGTGGCGCACCGAGCGCTCGCGGATGTTTTCGGTCACCACCTTGATGCCCACCTCCATCGAGGTGTTGCCGGTGTAGTTGACCGACGCCAGGAACGTTACCAGCTCACCGACGTGAATCGGCTCGCGGAAGATCACCTGGTCCACCGACAGCGTCACCACGTACCGGCCGGCATAACGGCTGGCGCACGCGTAGGCCACTTCGTCGAGGTACTTGAGCAGGGTACCGCCGTGGACATTGCCAGAGAAGTTGGCCATGTCGGGGGTCATCAGGACTGTCATCGACAGCTGGGCATTTCCGGGTTCCATAGCACACTCACGGTTCTAGGCAGGGATTCAGGGGCGTACCTCTGCGGGCACTTGAGCTGTTTTTCAAAGCGTCCTTAACGGGACGCCGCGCCGCTCGCGGTCGTCACGCTTGTATCCATCTGTTTCCATATATTGCACCGCGTTTCTGCCGGAAGTCGCGGTGTTACCCTTCAAAAGCCCGTTCGACAGGCTTTTTCTCGCGTCACGCCTACTGCACCCCTATCAAGGAGCCTTCGCCATGCATGCCATCAGTTTCATTCAGGATTTGGCAGTGATCATGCTGGTGGCGGGGGTAGTGACCGTGCTGTTCCATCGCTTCAAGCAGCCCGTGGTCCTGGGGTACATCGTTGCCGGCTTCATCATTGGCCCGCACACCCCGCCGTTCGGCCTGATCCATGACGAACAGACCATCAAGACCCTGGCCGAGCTGGGGGTGATTTTCCTGATGTTCTGCCTTGGCCTCGAGTTCAGCCTGCGCAAGCTGTTCAAGGTCGGCGCGACGGCGTTTATCGCGGCGTTCCTGGAAATCGTACTGATGATCTGGATCGGCTACGAAATCGGCCGCTGGTTCGACTGGAACACCATGGATTCGCTGTTTCTCGGGGCGATCCTGGCGATCTCCTCGACCACCATCATCGTCAAGGCGCTCAACGACCTGAAGATGAAAAACGAGCGTTTTGCCCAGTTGATTTTTGGCGTGCTGATCGTCGAGGACATCCTCGGGATCGGCATCATTGCCTTGCTGTCGAGCATTGCGGTGAGCGGTACCGTGAGTTCGGGCGAGGTGTTTTCCACTGTCGGTAAACTCTCGCTGTTCATGATCGTCGCGCTGGTCATCGGCATCCTGCTGGTGCCGCGGCTGCTGGCCTATGTGGCGAAATTCGAAAGCAATGAAATGCTGCTGATCACCGTGCTGGGCCTGTGTTTCGGCTTTTGCCTGCTGGTGGTCAAGCTGGAGTACAGCATGGTGCTGGGGGCGTTCCTGATTGGCGCGATCATGGCTGAGTCCCGGCAATTGCTGAAAATCGAACGCCTGATCGAACCCGTTCGCGACCTGTTCAGCGCGATCTTTTTTGTCGCCATTGGCCTGATGCTCGATCCGCTGATTCTGTTGCAGTATGCCTGGCCGATTGCGGTGATCACCGTCGCCGTGGTGCTGGGCAAGATGCTGTCCTGCGGCCTTGGGGCCTTTATCGCCGGCAACGACGGACGTACCTCGCTGCGGGTCGGCATGGGTCTGTCGCAGATCGGCGAGTTCTCCTTCATCATCGCGGCGCTGGGCATGACCCTGCAGGTCACCAGCAATTTCCTCTACCCGGTGGCGGTGGCCGTCTCGGTGATCACCACGCTGCTGACGCCGTACCTGATTCGCGCGGCTGACCCCCTGTCGATCAAGCTCGCCGCGGTCATACCGACGCGCCTTGGCCGGGTGCTGGGCATGTATGGCGAATGGTTGCGCAGTATCCAGCCGCAGGGTGAGGGCGCGCTGCTGGCTTCGATGATCCGACGGATTCTGTTGCAGGTGGGGGTGAACCTGGCGCTGGTGGTGGCGATCTTCCTGTCGGGCGGTTTTTTCGCCGAACGCATGTCGGCTTATCTGCAGGACTGGATCAGCGATCCGAGCTGGCAGAAGGCACTGATCTGGGGTGGGGCGCTGCTGGTGTCGCTGCCTTTCCTGATTGCCGCCTATCGCAAGATCAAGGCGCTCTCGATGCTGCTGGCGGAAATGGGGGTGAAGCCGGAGATGGCTGGCCGCCACACACAACGGGTGCGCCGGGTGATCGCCGAAGTAATCCCGATTCTCGCGCTGCTGGTGATTTTCCTGCTGCTGGCAGCCTTGTCGGCCAGTATTTTACCGACCAACAAGTTGCTGTTGCTGATTGCCGTAGTCACCGCCGCGGTGGCGGCGCTCCTCTGGCGCTGGTTCATCCGTGTGCATACGCGGATGCAGGTGGCCCTGCTGGAAACCCTGGACAACCACAAGGAGTCGTCCGGCCATTGAAGCGCTGCTGGGTCCGGGATCAGCTTTCCAGCCAGACGTCCCGCGCCCAGTGCCACACCGATTCCCAGGTTTCTTCGGCAACCAGTTCGTCTTCGGCTTGCCACAGCACCACGGTGCCGTCTTCTTCGACGCAGTAGTAGTCGTCACCATCCTGGCAGATAGGGATCAGGCTACGGTCCACGCCTGCGTCCCAGGCGTTGGCGGCAACGTCCGGCAGGTAGGTGTGGGATTGTGGGTCGGTGACAGTTACGGGTTCCAGGCTGCCGTAGACCACGTCGCTGACGGTCAGCAGGAATTCCCTGAAGACAAACGGGATGTCGATGAACAGTTGTTCTTCGATTTCCACCAGCAGGTCTTCGTCAGGCAGCTCCAAGGGCACCGGTACCGGTTCGTTGGCTTCTCGCAGTTGTTCGATGATTTCTTCCACGTCCGGGATCCTCTTGCTCAATGGCGCGGTTTGGTTGGGGCGGTTTATACAGTAGCTTGCTATAGATGCAACCGCGAAATAGAAAACCCCAGCCGAGGCTGGGGTTTTTATTACTGCATGCGAACCGCGCGAGGTATTAGCCGTTCTGGCGAATACCGGCGACCAGCCAAGGCTGGTTGTCGCCTTGCGGACGTTCCATGTTCCAGCTTTCGCTGAACACTTCGCCCTGGTCGAAACGCGAGGTTTTCGACACGCCGCTGAAGGTCAGGGTGGCGATGGTCTTGTCTGCGCGATCATCCACGCCGTCCAGTTGCACGGTGAGGTTGTCGATGTAGGTCGACTGGAAGCCGTCGCCCAGGTCGGCACGTTCGCGCTTGAGGAACTCCAGCAGTTGTGGGGTCACGAACTCGGCGATCTTGTCCATTTCGTTGGCGTCCCAGTGTTGCTGCAGGGACTGGAAGTGGTTGCGCGCGGCTTCAATGAAGCGCTCTTCGTTGAACCAGGCCGGAGCGTTGATCACCGGACGAGCAGCAGCCGGAGCGGCCGAACCACCGAAGATCGAGCCCATGGCAGGCTTGTTCTCGAACACTTCACGCTGCATAGGCGCGTGACCGGCCGGGGCCAGGTGCTCCTGCTGCTTGCGGCGACGAGCGGCGATGAAGCGGAAGATCACGAAGGCGATGACCGCCATGATCAGGATGTCGAAGATCTGCATGCCCTGGAAGCCACCGCCCATGAACATGGAGGCCAACAGGCCGCCAGCGGCGATACCGGCCAGCGGGCCGAGCCAGCGCGAAGCACCGCCGGCCTTGGCCGCAGCGCCAGCGGCACCGGCAGCACCAGCAGTCGCCGCAGCGCCGCCCATGCCAGGAGAAGAAGGAGCCATTTGGCTGGTCTGGTGAGTCGGCGCAGCGCCGGAGCTCTTGCCGCCACCAAAGCGCTTGGCGTTGGCGTCCAGGCTCATCGTCAGGCCGATGCACAACGCCATGGCGATGCTAAGAAAACGTTTCATAAAGGGAATTCCCATTTGTGGATGGCACGCGCGCCATGTTGCACAGGTGAAGTGTTGCTGGCTAGCGGCAGAGTGTTTCGGGCTTTTGCCTGACAGGCTGGGTTCAGCTCAGCCGGCCTGTGTAGGCCTATGTACTTTTGTCTGTGGGATGGGCCGACAAGTTCAGAAGGAACGTTGTTGAACCTCGCAACGCCAGAACCAATAGTTTTTGCCCGTGAGCGATCCGCCGATATCCCTGACGGGCAACTGGGAGGCTGCCCGTCAGGGATGGTTTGTCAGATCGCTTCCAGCTTGGCGTAGCCGAGCATCAGCCACTTGCTGCCTTCGCTGAAGTTCACCTGCACCCGGGCCTGGGCCCCGGCGCCTTCGAAGTTGAGGATCACCCCTTCGCCGAACACCGCGTGCTGCACTTGCTGGCCGAGGCTGAACGCGGTTTCCGGGATTTCCGTGCCGGCGAACATACTGCTCGAGCTCTGCTTCTGACCGCCGCCGAACGGCCGGCTGACGCTATTGGACAGCCGCACTTCCTGGATCAGGCCCTTGGGCACTTCGCGTACGAAACGCGAGACCTTGTTGTAGGTCTCGCTGCCATACAGGCGCCGAGTTTCAGCATAGGTCATCACCAGGTTCTGCATGGCCCGGGTAATGCCGACGTACGCCAGGCGCCGCTCCTCTTCAAGGCGGCCGGGTTCTTCCAGGCTCATCTTGTGCGGGAACAGACCCTCTTCCATGCCGACCAGGAACACGTAGGGGAATTCCAGGCCCTTGGCACTGTGCAGGGTCATCAACTGGATGCTGTCTTCGTGCTCGTCGGCCTGGGTATCACCGGCCTCCAGGGAGGCATGGCCGAGGAACGCCGCCAGTGGCGTCAGCTCTTCGTCTTCTTCGCTGTTCTCGAAGTTGCGCGCGGCGCTGACCAGTTCCTCAAGGTTTTCTACCCGGGCCTGGCCTTTCTCGCCTTTTTCCGCTTCGTGGTAGGCAATCAGCCCCGATTGCTCGATGACTGTCTGGGTCATCAGGTGCAGCGGCATGTCGGTGGTTTTCGCCGCCAGGTTGTCGATCAGCTCGATGAAGGCGCCGAGGGCACCGGCAGCGCGACCGGTCAGGCCTTTATTGGCGATCAGCAAACGCATGGCTTCCCACATCGACACATCGCTGTGGCGAGCGTGGTCGCGGATCGCTTCGACGGTTTTTTCGCCAATGCCACGGGCGGGAACGTTGATCACCCGCTCCAGGGCCGCGTCGTTGCCACGCCCTTCAAGCAAGCGCAGGTAAGCCATGGCGTTCTTGATCTCAGCACGCTCGAAGAAGCGCTGGCCGCCATAGATGCGGTACGGGATGCGTTCGCGCAGCAGGGCCTCTTCCAAAACCCGCGATTGGGCGTTGGAGCGGTACAAGATTGCGATATCGCTGCGTGCCAAGCCGGTTTTCAGCGCGCTTTCGATGGTTTCGACAACGTAGCGGGCTTCGTCGTGTTCATTGAACGCGGCGTAGAGGTTGATCGCTTCGCCTTCACCGCCATCGGTCCACAGTTCTTTGCCCATGCGCCCGGTATTGTTGGCGATCAGGGCGTTCGCCGCCTTGAGGATACCGGCGGTGGAGCGATAGTTCTGCTCCAGGCGAATGGTCTCGGCATCCGGGAAGTCGTCGGAGTACTGATAGATGTTCTCGATTTTCGCCCCACGCCAGCCGTAGATCGACTGATCGTCGTCACCCACCACCATCAGGCTGTCGCCGCCTTTGGCCAGCAGGCGCAACCAGGCGTACTGCACGGCGTTGGTGTCCTGGAACTCGTCTACCAGGATATGGCGGAAACGTTTCTGGTAGTGCGCCAGCAAGCCCGGGTGGTCGCGCCACAGGTCGAGGGCGCGCAGCAGCAACTCGGAGAAGTCGATGACACCGGCGCGCAGGCACGCGGCCTCGTAGGCCTCATAGATGCTGCGCATGGTACCCAGGAACAGGTCGCCGCTGGCTTGAATGTGTTGTGGGCGCAGGCCTTCGTCTTTCTGGCCATTGATGAACCACTGGGCCTGGCGGGCCGGCCAGCGCTGCTCGTCGAGGCCCAGCTCACGGATCACCCGCTTGACCAGACGCTGCTGGTCGTCGCTGTCGAGGATCTGGAATGTCTGGCTCAGGCCGGCTTCCTGCCAGTGCGCCCGCAACAGGCGGTGCGCCAGGCCGTGGAAGGTGCCGACCCACATGCCGGCCGGGTTGATACCCATCAGTTGCTCGATGCGATGGCGCATCTCGGCAGCGGCCTTGTTGGTGAAGGTCACCGACAGGATTGAGTGAGGCGAGGCGTTTTCGACCTGGATCAACCAGGCGATACGGTGCACCAGCACACGGGTTTTACCGGAGCCAGCACCGGCCAGGACCAACTGACGACCCACGGAGGCGGCTACGGCCTGGCGTTGGGCATCGTTGAGTGAGTTCAGCAAAAGGGAGAGGTCATCGCGCATCGGGGCATTCTAGGGTGCCGCGTCAAACCGGGCAAACCGAGCTTTGCATTAACCGATGAAAGAGTTGTCCAGGGCGACCGCCCAGTCACGCGGCAGCAGCCCTTACAGGCCGAGGCTCTGCGGTTTCGCGCGGTTTTGCCAGCCAGTCGCTTTCGTCGATTTTATGTCTCGCGCCAGTTTGGTCAGGGTGATTGCTTGTGTATGCTCCATCGACGTTTTGGGCTCGTATGCCCTTCTATAAGAACAAGAATATCGCCTATGACCTTCAGCTCCAGCCTGGCGGGATCCTTCGTGGAGCCCCAGGTTATCCGCAAGCAATACGCCATGGAGATGGCGGTCGAGCGCACGCGTCTGCTGTACCAGGGCTCGCTGCTGCCTACCTTGCTGATGTTGCTCAATGGCCTGGTCTGCGCCGGTTTGCTCTGGAACCCGCAGCGCTATGTGCTGGTCAGTGCCTGGCTGGTCTGGTTGCTGTTGCTGGTGGCATTGCGGGTGATCCAGGTGGCAGCCTTCGATTCGGCCATGCCCAGCCGCCAGGCGCAGCCGATCTGGCGGCGCATGTTCCTGCTGGGATCGGCCTTGAGTGGCCTGACCCTGGCCGCAGCCGGAATCGCCCTGGTGCCCACCGACAGTTTCCTGCAACAAGCCTGGGTATTTGGCCTGATCGGCGCGGCCACCCTGTGCGCCAGTGTCGCCTACGCGGTCAGCCTGTCGGCCTTCCTGTCCTTTACGTTGCCCTGCCTGCTGCCGGCCATCGGCTATCTGTTCTGGAACGGTGATCAACAGCAGCAGGGCTGGGGCTGGCTCGGCCTGATTCTGCTGGGCTCCTTGAGCGTGGTGGCCTGGCAGGTCAACCGGCTGATCGGACGAGGTTTGTTGCGCCGCTTTCAGAATCAGGCGCTGATCGAGCATTTGCGCCAGGCACAAAGTGGGAGTGACCAGCTCAACCAGGAACTGGCGCGGGAAGTCGACCAGCGCCGCCAGGCCGAAGCCGAGCTGCGTGCTGCGCAAGTGGGCCTGGAGAGTCGGGTGGCGCAACGCAGCCTCGAACTGGACGCCGCCAACCAGGCCCTGAGCAAAAGCGAAGCGCGCCTGGCGCTGGCGTTGAAAGCCAGCGAACTGGGCTTGTGGGACTGGAATCTGCAAACCGACGAAGTGCATCACACCCAGCTCAAGGAGTTGTTCGGCATCGAGCCCGAGTTCATCACCGAGATGTTCAGCCACCTCAAGCCGCGCCTGCACCCCAAGGACTTGCCGCCGCTGCGGCGGGCGTTGGTGGCGCACTTGAAGGGGCGCAGCGAGGATTACCAGATCGAGTACCGCGTGCGCCACGGTGACGGGCATTGGGTCTGGATTGAAGACCGCGGCCGAGCGGTGGAGCGCGACCCTGATGGGCGTGTGCTGCGCATGGTGGGCACGCGACGCGACATCAGTGCCAGCAAAGGCCTGGAAGAACAGCGCCAGTTGGCGGCCACGGTGTTTGAGGCCGCCAGCGAAGGCATCGTGATCTTCGACCCGCATTACGCGTTGATGGCGGTCAATCAGGCGTTCAGCCGGGTCACTGGCTATCAGATCGAGGACCTGCTGGGGCGCAATGTGATCGAGCTACCCTGCAGCCGTGACGCCCGCCGCCACTACCCGGCGATTCATCAGGCGCTGGAGCAAAACGGCAGCTGGCAGGGCGAACTGGTGGAGGCGCGCAAGAACGGCGAGCTCTACCCACAATGGTTGCAACTGAACGTAGTGCGCGATTCCCGGGGAATTGTGAGCCATATTGTGGGCTTCTTCGCCGATCTCTCAGCTCGGCGCGAATCCGAAGAGCGCATGCGCTACCTGACCCACTACGACGAGCTCACTGGGCTGGCCAATCGTGCGCTGTTCCGTGAGCGTCTGCAGGACGCCCATCAACGGGTGCGCCAGGGTGGTCGCAGCCTGGCGCTGTTGCACATCAACCTGGATCGTTTCAAATTGCTGAACGACAGCCTGGGCCATGATGTGGCCGACCAATTGTTGCAGAAAATGGCCCGGCGCCTGGTGAATGCGCTGCCGGAAGCGGACACCATCGCCCGTTTGTCCGGTGATGAGTTTGCCGTGCTGTTCGATGCCTATGGCAGCCTGTCGAGCCTGGCGCGGGTCGCCACCCGGTTGGCGGCCAAACTGCGGGTCCCGCTGAGCATTGATGGGCATGAGCTGGTGGTCAGTGCCTCGATGGGCATCAGCATGCTGCCGGACAACGCGCGGGACATTTCCACGCTGGTCAGCCAGTCGAACATGGCCATGCAGCACGCCAAGCACCTGGGCGGCAATAATTTCCAGTTCTACACCGACAGCCTGCAGGCCAGCACCCTTGAGCGCCTGCAGCTGGAAAACCAACTGCGCAAGGCCATCGAAGAACGTCAGCTGAAAGTCTATTACCAGCCCAAGCAGTGCCTGGCCAGCGGTCGCTTGAATGCCGCCGAAGCGCTGGTGCGCTGGGACCATCCGACGATGGGGCGTGTGCCTCCCGCGGATTTTATCGGCCTGGCGGAGGAGACCGGGCTGATCGGCTCGATTGGCGAATTCGTGCTGCGCCAGGCCTGCTGGCAGGCATGCGAATGGCAGCGTCAGGGGCTGGCGCCGATCCGGGTTTCGGTGAATCTGTCGGTGCATCAATTACGCCAGGGCAAGCTGGTCAGCCTGGTGCGCCAGGTCCTCGAGGAAACTGGCCTGGCGCCGCACTACCTGGAGCTGGAACTGACCGAAAGCCAGCTGCTGGACAGCGTTGAACACATCATTGCGACCTTCCAGCAATTGCGCGATCTGGGGGTGAAGCTGGCGATCGACGACTTTGGCACCGGCTATTCCTCGCTGAGTTACCTCAAGCGCATCCCGGTTGATTACGTGAAGATCGATCAGGCGTTTATTCGCGGGCTGGGTGAGGGCGGGGCCGATGCGGCTATTACCCGGGCAATCATTGCCATGGCCCATGGTCTGTCGTTGAAAGTGGTGGCGGAAGGGGTTGAGCGGCCGGAGCAACTGGCGTTTCTCAAGGCCGAGCACTGCGATGAGGTGCAGGGGTATCTGATCAGCCGGCCGGTAATGGCTGTCGACCTTGCGGGCCTGCTGCGGGACCAGGATGTAGGATGAAGGGCGCCAGGCCATGGGAATTCCTGCCGGATCGATCCACGACCTGGCAGGAATGACTTTGCGCCTGACTGAATGCCTGAAGGTACTCAGTGGGTAGTCAGGATGTCATCAATCTTCTGCAACAGTTTACCCTGGTAAACAATGCTCACACTGGTGACATCCAGGTGCTTGGCATCTTCGAATTTTACTGGTTTGTCCGTCACAACCTGCAAAAAATTCCCCTCTGCGCTTTCAAGTGTCAGGTCCAGGGTGAGGTCGCAGACCTTGGCACCGTCGGCCCCTTCGGAATGGTGAATGCCGGACAGGATCAATTTTGGGGTGACTCCCGGGTTGGCAACGGCCACTGTGCCGATGACCCGGAAGGATGGGGCGCCCGGCATCAGATCAATTTGGGCTGTCCAGTCGCGAGTAGTAATACTCATGGTTGTTAACTCCTGTAATAGTTGATGTGCATCTTGCTCGGACAATATCCCTCCCGACTGGGGGTCAGGATGCGCTACATATGTAGTGCATCTGTAAGTTCGTCTGTTTTTTCGGGCGTGATCGGATCGCTTATGGAGCAGGTCATGCCGGCAGGGCTCGATCGAAAACTCTGTAGGCCGATCGATTCTCGATGGGGTCGTGTCGGCATGCGGGCTTTGGGGGCTACATGAACCCTCCGTGGCGCGGGGCGGGGACATCGAGTTATGGATTGAGCAGGCAAAAAACGGATTCTTGTAGTATAACTACAAGCTTGCTACATCCCCGGCGCCCGCCCATAACAATGAGTCCTGCCCTTTGAACCTGTTGCAACATATCGCCCAGTCCCGTCACCTGTTACGCAAATCGGAACTCAAGGTTGCCGACCACGTGCTGCTTGACCCCGCGGCAGTGATGCACAGTTCCATGGCCGATCTTGCACACAGCGTTGGCATCAGCGAACCGACCATCGTGCGCTTTTGTCGGGCCATCGGTTGTTCCGGTTTCCAGGACCTGAAGTTGAAGCTGGCGCAAAGCCTGGCGGCAGGTGCGAGTTTCGGCCAGTTTGCGATCCACGAAGACGACTCGGTTGCCGACTACAGCCTGAAAATTTTCGACACCACCCTGCATACCCTGATGGAGGTTCGCGAGAAGCTCGATCCGATCGAACTGCAGCGGGCCGTGACGCTGATGTCCCAGGCCCAGCGTGTCGAGTTCTACGGTTTTGGTGCCTCTGGCGCGGTGGCAGCCGACGCCCAGCATAAATTCTTTCGTTTGCTGCTGACGGCGGCCGCCTATTCCGATCCGCACATGCAGGCGATGTCGGCAGTGACGCTCAAGCCCAGCGATGTGGCGATCTGTATTTCCCAGTCGGGGCGTTCCAAGGACCTGCTGATCACCGCCAACCTGGTGCGTGAAAGCGGTGCCTCGCTGATCACCCTCTGCCCGAGCCAGACACCGCTGGCGGAGCTGTCGACGGTCAATCTGGCGATCGATGTGCATGAAGACACCGAAATCTACACTCCGCTGACCTCGCGTATCGCCCACCTGGTGGTGATCGACGTGTTGGCCATGGGCGTGGCCATGGCGCGTGGCCCGAGCCTGGTCAACCACCTCAAGAGCGTCAAGCGCAGCCTGCGCAGTTTGCGGTTGTCGCCCAAGTCGGTGAAGGCGCTGGACGACTGATTTCGATCGCGATGGCGTTTGCCAATGTTCACATCCCTGTAACCCGTGCGCAGCCAAACCGTCATCCCTGCGGCCTATCTTGAAACTCCCGTACTCGCCTTGGGAGACTCGAAATGGCCCAGCCCTACGAAGAACGCAGCAGCGCTGTCAAAACCCGCCGTCAGCAGGAAGACCAACGCCGCATGGCGTTCCGCCGCGCGATTGAAGATCGTTGTGAGCGCCGGCAACTGCTCGCCGAGATTGGCGATTTTTCCGACAGCCTTGAGCTCAATTATTGGCAAGCGAGCCCGGCAGCTTCGCGTCGAAGCGCTCAACCAGCGCGCTGATCTGCACCCGTTCACTGCGGATAAACCCCAGGAACGCATGCGCCACCGGTGACAGGCGCTTGGCTTTGGCCTGCACCAGGCACCAGCTGCGGTACAACGGCAGCTCTTCGACTGGCAGCTCCTTGAGCCCGCCGGTCGCCAACTCCAGGTTCAGGGCGTGGCGCGTCAACAGCGCCACGCCCAGACCCGCCACCACACATTCGCGCTGGGCTTCGGCCGACGAGACCTCCTGGGTCTGGTTGAAGTGCACGCGCTTCTCCTTGAAATACTCTTCACAGGCCAGGCGCGTCCCGGAACCAGGCTCGCGCAACAGCAAGGTATAAGGCTCAAGGTCCTGCAAGCGCAGGGGGCCCATGTGGCACAGCGGGTGGTCAGGTGGGGCGACGGCGACGATCGGGTTGTTGAGGAAGGGCAGGAATTCCAGGCCCATGTCCTGGGGCACCATGGACATGATCACCAGGTCGTCGCGGTTATCCGACAGGCGCCGGATCACTTGCCCACGGTTGACGACCGTCAGTTGCAAGTTGACTTCCGGGTGCTGGCGCTTGAAGGCGGCGAACAGATGGGGGACGAAGTATTTGGCGCTGGATTCCACCGCCAGTTTCAGCTGTCCTTGCAGCGAGCCCTGCATGTCGGACAGCTGCATATCGAGGTTTTCCAGGCGGCCAAAAATGTCCCGACTGGCCCGCTGTAACGCTTCAGCTGCTTCGGTCATGTAGAGTTTTTTGCCGACATAATCGAACAAAGGTTGCCCCACCAGCTCTTCAAGCTGACGAATTTGCAGGCTGACGGCCGGTTGTGTGAGTGACATTTCCTCAGCTGCACGGCTGTAGGAACGTAAATCGCAAACTTCATTGAAGATCTGCAATTGACGTAATGTCATACGCATCAATGACTTACGCATTTTATAGGTGCTCTGGTGGCGGGCCTGTCGCTCAACTATAAGTCTTTACTTATAGCTAACCCAATAATTATTGATTTTTGTTAATCCCTTGAGCGGGATAGTGTGGCTCTGCGACTGGCTTGAAACATTTAGTCACTCGCCGACCCGGTCTAGCGGGTCGTGGGTAGCAACCGGCTCAAGGGAAACTCCAAGTGATAAAAAAGATCCTGATCGCCAACCGTGGTGAAATTGCCGTACGAATCGTACGTGCCTGCGCCGAGATGGGCATTCGCTCGGTGGCCATTTATTCCGACGCCGACCGTCATGCCTTGCATGTGAAACGCGCCGATGAGGCCCACAGCATCGGTGCCGAGCCATTGGCCGGTTACCTCAACCCGCGCAAGCTGGTGAACCTGGCCGTGGAAACCGGTTGTGACGCGTTGCACCCAGGTTACGGGTTCCTCTCGGAAAACGCCGAACTGGCGGATATCTGCGCCGAACGCGGGATCAAGTTCATCGGCCCGTCGGCAGAGGTTATTCGCCGCATGGGCGACAAGACTGAAGCGCGCCGCAGCATGATCAAGGCTGGCGTGCCAGTAACCCCAGGCACCGAAGGCAACGTCGCGGGGATCGAAGAAGCCCTCACCGAAGGCGACCGCATCGGCTACCCGGTGATGCTCAAGGCCACTTCCGGTGGCGGTGGCCGTGGTATTCGTCGCTGCAACAGCCGTGAAGAACTCGAACAGAACTTTCCTCGCGTCATTTCCGAGGCCACCAAGGCCTTCGGTTCGGCGGAAGTGTTCCTGGAAAAATGCATCGTCAATCCCAAGCACATCGAAGCGCAGATCCTCGGCGACAGCTTTGGCAACGTGGTGCACCTGTTCGAGCGCGACTGCTCGATCCAGCGCCGTAACCAGAAGCTGATCGAAATCGCCCCCAGCCCACAACTGACCCCGGAACAGCGCGCCTACATCGGCGACCTGTCGGTGCGCGCAGCCAAGGCCGTGGGCTACGAGAATGCCGGCACCGTGGAGTTCCTGCTCGCCGAGGGCGAGGTGTACTTCATGGAGATGAACACCCGGGTGCAGGTGGAACACACCATCACCGAGGAAATCACCGGCATCGACATTGTCCGTGAGCAGATCCGCATTGCTTCCGGCCTGCCACTGTCGGTGAAACAGGAAGACATTCATCACCGTGGTTTCGCGTTGCAGTTCCGCATCAACGCCGAAGACCCGAAGAACAACTTCCTGCCCAGCTTCGGCAAGATCACTCGCTACTACGCCCCCGGCGGCCCTGGCGTGCGTACCGACACGGCGATCTACACCGGCTACACCATTCCACCGTTCTACGATTCGATGTGCCTGAAACTGGTGGTTTGGGCTTTGACCTGGGAAGAGGCCATGGACCGTGGCTTGCGCGCCCTCGACGACATGCGCCTGCAGGGGGTCAAGACCACCGCTGCGTACTATCAGGAAATCCTGCGCAACCCG
>Ga0213827_1000240_pt1 | contig 54342 bp, 50 predicted proteins | sample MC6MC0898MG_FD_180669 | JGI IMG/M metagenome (GOLD analysis project Ga0213827, IMG submission 180669) | Enriched soil aggregate microbial communities from Iowa State University, Ames, United States - MC6-MC0898-MG | ecosystem: Environmental > Terrestrial > Soil > Unclassified | place: USA: Iowa...
ATCAGGGCGCGCGCATTGGGGGCTGCCCCGCCAGGCACGCGGCCCGGCGGTGTCATGCAATCAAACGGCTGGGTTTCAGGCCTTCGAAGCCGGGGCTTGAACCGCGCCCAGCCACGCCTGCACTTCGATCTCTACGTCCACGTCCATCGCCAGCTTGGCCTCGACGGTCGAGCGCGACGGAAAGTCCAACGCGAAATGGCTGCGATAGGCTTCGTTGAACTGCGCGAAGAGCGTCAGGTCCGATAGCCACACCGTCACGCGCACCACGTCTTTCAGGGTGGCGCCCGTCAACGCCAGCGTTTCCTTGATGCGTTCGATGGCGGCATGGGTCTGGGCGGTGATATCGCCGCGCACGACCTGCCCGCCGGCATCCATCGGGATCTGGCCTGACAAGAAGAGGAAGCCGCCCGCCTGGGTGGCGCGCGAGAACGGCAGAGGCAGGGAGCTGGGGTAACGGGTGATGGCGGTCATGGGAGTCTCGTGGAAGGGGGGGATGAAGGTCAGCGCAGGCGCTCGGGGCGCACCGCGTCGGCGTTGACGCCGTGTGCGTGCAAGTGGTCGGGAAGCGGCTGATGCGTCAGCAATGCCGCCGCCAGTTCGGAGGTGGCGGCGGCCGTCTGGATGCCATAACCGCCTTGCGCCGCCAGCCAGAAGAAGGCCGGGGCGTGCGCATCCCATCCCACCACGAAGTCACCGTCGCGCACGAACGAGCGCAAGCCCGCCCAGGTGTGCTTGGGGCGGCGGATGGTGAGCGACGTGGCCGATTCGATGCGGTAGATGCCGGTCGCCACATCCAGCTCTTCGGGCACGACGTCATGCGCGGCCACCGGGTCGGCGTTGGCTGGCGACCCCAGCAACTGGCCGGCGTCGGGCTTGAAGTAATAGCTTTCATCCACGCCGACCACGGCCGGCCATTGGGAAAAGTCGGTGTCTTCGGGGCCCGAGAACGTGAACGCCGTGCGGCGGCACGGTTGCAGACCGATGGGGGCGGCGCCGCACAGGGCCGCGGCGTGGTCCGCCCAGGCGCCGGCGGCATTGACCAGCACCCGCGCCCGGATGGCGCGGCCGTCCGCCAGCGTCAGCACCCAGGCGTCGTCCGCGTAGGCGGCGGACACCAGTTCCGCGTTGTTGTGCAGCACCGCGCCCTGCCGGCGCATGCCGCGCAGGAACCCCTGGTGCAGGGCATGCACGTCGATATCGCGCGCATCCGGCTCTTCGATCGCGCCGCAAAGCTGGTCGGCGCGCAGGCAGGGTACGCGCGCCACGGCCTGCTCGGCATCGATCAGCGTCACGTTGGGCGACTGGCTGTGGAAGTCTTCGAACACCTCTTGCAGCAGGTCCTTCTGTTCCGGCGTGGCGATGTACAGCACGCCCCGGGGGCTAAGCAGTGGATGCTCGCTGAACCCTTGGGGCGGCTGCTCGTAGAAGGCGCGGCTGGCGCGGGTGAGCGCCTTGATCTGCGTGGTGCCGTAGGTCTCCATGAACATGGCCGCAGAACGGCCGGTGGAGTGATAACCCGGTTGGGACTCGCGTTCCAGCACTGCCACGGACGCCGTGGCGCTCAGGCGGTAGGCCACGGACGCGCCGGCGATGCCGGCGCCGACCACGGCGAAATCGTATAGGGGATCAGCAGTCATTTTTGTCGGAAGCGAGAATTCTCTTATTTGATAATTCTCGAATACGATAGTTTTTTGACGGCAGGCGGGTAATAGGGGAATGCCCTGATGGCGGGTGCCAGGGTTTCAACGCGCAGAAAAAAACCCGCTGGGCAGGACCGTCAGCGGGTTTGATGGAAAGCGTCGGATGCGGGTCTAGGTCACATGGTGGCCAAACGCGACCAGCGACGCCACGAAGGTGGCCGCGCCGATCGCGGCCAGCCAGTATGCGCGTTTCGCCGCATGCGGCGTGCTGCGGTTCAGGCCCACCAGCAGCGTGACCAGCGTCCACACGCCGGTGAATGCCAGCAGGGCCAGCGTGTAGACCCAATTCGACAGATCGTAGCCGCCGCCGCCGATGGATGGATAGCCGGAGTGCTTCGGCCACAGCAAGGCGATCAGCGTGCCGGCGACCAATGCGAACACGGCTAGCCAGATCTGGAATCCGCGGTCTTTCAACATGTGCTCAATTATCCAGGTAGTGCGCACGCAGGACGTCCACATCCACGTCCAGCACGTCGCGCAGATACGTGTCCATGCCGCCGTACGCGTCGTCGATCGCCTGCACTGACGCCTCCAGGTAGGCAGGGGCGACTTCCAGCAGCGGCATCATGACGTCGTCGCGCACGCCGCGTTCCGCGGATTTGGCCAGGATCTCCTGGAAAAAGCGCGCGTTCCAGTGGTTCGATTCCAGGTAGTTCGCCACGATGTCGTCTTGCGAGACGCCCAAGGCCGACAGCAGCAGCAACGAGGCGAAACCCGTGCGGTCCTTGCCGGCGGTGCAGTGGAACAACAATGTCTTGCCGGTGGCAGCTGTCTTGAGAAAGCCGCCGAAGGGCGCCTGGTAGCGGGACGGGAATTCGCGGTAGATGTCCACCATCATCGCGTGGGCGGCGGCTTGCGTGCTTTCGCGCAGCTTGGGCAAGAGCACGGCCATGGCCATGTTGCCATCCAGCACGGGCGACGCGATCCAGGGGAAGCGTTTGCCGAAGTGGGGATCGTCCTGCGCTTTCTCGGTGTCGGCGCGGAAATCGATGACGGCTTCCAGCCCCAGCGTGCTCAGGAATTCCAGGTCGGCGGCACTGGCGCGGCCGGGATTGCCGCTGCGAAAGAGCTTGCCGTCACGCAGCCGCCGGCCATTCGCGCCGGTCAGGCCGCCCAGGTCGCGGGCGTTGTGCACGCTGTCCAGCGCGAGGCGGCGTCGGCCGGTGGCAAGCGGCGTGTCGGCAGGATTCGAACTGGGCATGGGGCAGGTTCCTTGGTCTTTGAGGCTTGCCGATGATCGTATCATCGTGCCCCGCGCGCGCCGGGTGGCGGGCTACCCCAGCTTGCCCAGCAAACCGATCAATTGGTGCTTTTGCGCCGGGCTCAGTTGCGCGCTGATACGCGCGTCATGCGCCTGGACGGCTTGGGTGATCTCGGCCAGCACCGTTTCGCCGGCCTGGGTCATCGCCAGCGAATACGCGCGCTTGTCGCGTTCGGCTTCCCGCCGTTCGACATAACCCAGGTCCTGCAGCTGGTTGACGATCTGCACGGCCCCAGAGCGCGCGATGCCCAGGATGCGGGCCAGGTCCGTGAGCTTCAAATTGGCGTTGGCGGCGATCAGAGACAGCGACGAAAAACGCTGAGGCGTGATGTCCCACGGCGCCAACGCATTCAGGAAGTCTTCGTAGATCACGATCTGGGCGCGCCGGATGGCGTAGCCGACCAGGTCGTCCAGCGCGCCGTAACGAATGCCGGGCACATGCGGATCGAAATGCTCGCCCCGCGCGGCGGGGCGCCGGGGGCGTTGGGATGCGGCTCTGGACATGGGGCGATCGCGATTAAGGGGCCTCAACACTAATGCACCTATTGTCGCCGCGCTACCGCATTACGGGAAATCCCCGGGGTGCGGAAGCCACCAGGATTTTGTTATGTTGCATAACAAATAAAACCAGGAGCAGACATGCAAATCGTCATCGCCGGCGCCGGCATCGGCGGGCTGACGCTCGCCTTGATGCTGCATCGGCGCGGCATCGATTGCCGCGTCTTTGAAAGCGCGCAGGAACTCAGGCCCTTGGGCGTCGGCATCAATCTGCTGCCGCACGCGGTCAGCGAACTTGAACCTCTGGGCCTGCTGCCCGGCTTGGCCGAGCGCGCGATCGAAACCTCGCAACTGCACTACTACAACAAGTTCGGACAGCCGATCTGGCGCGAGCCGCGCGGCCTGGATGCCGGTTATCCGCTGCCGCAGTTCTCCGTGCATCGCGGGGATTTCCAGATGCTGTTGGCGCAGACCGTCCGCGCGCGGCTGGGTGAGGACGCCATCGTCACGGGCCGGGTGCTGGAATCGGTGGAACAGGACGCCTCTGGCGCCACGGCGCATTTCCGGTGCCGGGCCGACGGGGCCCTGCAAAGCGTGCGGGCGGACATCGTGGTGGGCGCCGACGGCATCCACTCGGCCATGCGTCGCCAATTGCATCCCACGGGTGACGAACCGCGCTTCTCCGGCCGCATGCTATGGCGCGCCGTGACCGAAGCGCCGCCGTACCTGGACGGCCGCAGCATGTTCATGGCCGGCCATCAGGACCAGAAATTCGTCTGCTACCCGATTTCAGAACCGCTGCGCCGGCAGGGGCGGTCATTGATCAACTGGATCGCCGAGCTGTCGGTGCCGGGCGCGGAGTTGCCCGCAACCGATTGGAACCGACAGGTGGACAAGTCCGTGTTTGCGGACCGCTTTGCGGATTGGCGTTGGGACTGGATCGACATCCCCGCCATCATCGACGGCGCGCAAGCGATCTACGAGTTTCCGCTGGTGGACCGTGACCCGTTGCCGCGCTGGACGCGGGGGCGCGTGACGCTGCTGGGCGATGCCGCGCATCCCATGTATCCCATCGGCTCGAACGGGTCGGCGCAGGCGATCCTGGACGCGCGCTGCCTGTCCGACTGGCTGGCGCAAGCGGTCAGCGGCGCGGTGCGTACGCCGGAGATCGCCTTGCTGGAATACGAGGCGGAGCGGCTGCCGCGCACGGCCGGCATCGTGTTGCGCAACCGCCTGAACGGCCCAGAGCAAGTGATGCAGATGGCCGAAGAGCGTGCGCCGCAAGGTTTTAACGATATTGGCGACGTGATCGCGCCGCAGGAGCTGGCGGCGGTATCGTTGCGCTACAAACAACTCGCGGGATTCGATCCCGCCACCGTGCGCAAGAGCCGGGGGGAATCGCCATGAACGACAAGACCCATGCAGCCGCCGCTTTTGCGGACCCGTTGGCGCCGCAGCTAGAGCACGTGGCCACCGTCGTCGTCGAGGTCGGCGCGCCGCAGGAAGTGGGCGACACCCCGCAAGGCTGCCGTCGCGTCATTCCCATTACGGGCGGCACGGTGGACGGCCCGCGGCTGCGCGGCAAGGTCCTGCCGGGCGGCGCGGATTTCCAGGTGATTCGCTCGGCTACTTACACGGACATTCACGCACGCTACGTCATCGAAACGCCCGACGGCGAACGCATCTATGTCGAGAATACCGGCATCCGCACGGGGCACGCCGACGATATCGCCCGCCTGGTGCGCGGCGAAGCCGTCGACCCCGCCCGGATCTACTTCCGCAGCTACCCGCGCTTTGAAACCGCGTCGCCGGGCCTGGGCTGGATGAACGAAAGCCTGTTCATCGGCACGGGCGCGCGCTACCCCGACCGCGTCGAATTGCGCTTCTACCGCATCTGCTGAACCCGCGGCGGTCGCCGCGGCATGGATAACAAGACCACTCGGAGACAACCATGACATCGACGTTGCGCCGCTTGTTCGGCGGCTTCCTGCTGTGCCTGCCGTTCGCGGCGATGGCGCAATTTCCCAATGGCCCCGTGCGCCTGAACGTGGGCTTCCCGCCAGGTACGGGGCCGGACATCGTGGCCCGCACGCTAGCGCAGCACATGGGGCCGCTGCTGGGCGAAAGCGTCGTGGTGGAAAACAAGGTGGGTGCAGGCGGGCAAATTGCTGCGCAGACGGTGGCGCGCAGTCCGGCGGATGGCCAGACGCTGCTGCTGGGGGAGGTCGGTTCCATCAGCATTTCGCCGGCGACCTATCGCAACCTGAACTACGACCCGCCGCGCGACTTCGCGCCCATCTCGGAAGTTGTGCGCGCCGACTTCGTGCTGGTGGTGCCGGCGGATTCGCCCTACCAGGATCTGGGCGCGTTCATCGACGGGGCCCGCAAGGCGTCGGACCGCCTTAATTTCGCGACCTTTGGCGCGGGCACCCCGGGGCATTTCGGCGCCGAGCTATTCGCCCGCGAAGCCAGCATGAGGATCGAGGCCATCCACTACCGCTCCACGGGCGATGCCGTGTCCGGCCTGGTGTCCGGCGCGGTCCAGGCCGCCTTCGTGACCACGGCGCTGGCGGTGCCGCAGGTGCAGGGCGGCAAGCTGCGCGCGCTGGCGATCACCGGCGCGCAGCGTTCGCCGGCCCTGGCGTCGGTGCCGACGTTTGCCGAACGCGGCTTGCCCGCGGTCAACTTCGGCGCCTGGTTCGCGCTGTTCGCACCTGCCGGTACGCCGGATGCAGTGCTGAACCAATTGCAGCGGGACAGCGCACAGGCGCTGCGCCAGCCTGCGGCGGTGCGCAGCCTGGGCGACGCCGGTTTCGTGGTGGTGGGGTCCGACCGGCAAGCGCTGCAAGCCTTGCTGGCATCGGAATCCAGGCGCTGGTCAGACGTCGTGAAAGCGACGGGATTCCGCGCCGATTGAATCGCCTGAAGGGGGCAGGCTGCGGCGGATAGACCCCTGCGGTCTGCCGGATGCCGGGGTCAGGTCAGCCGCCACTGTCATCAAGGCGATACCGGTGCCTCCGCCCCATAGGCCGCATGCAGCAATTCCATGAAGCGGGGCGCGGCGGGCAGGGCGGCCGCGCCGATCCGGTGCACCGCCACCCCCGGCGTCCACGAGTTCATGACGACGGCGCCCCGCAGGTCTCGAAGGCTTTCCTGCGTGACGGCCTGCACCCGTTGCGGCACGCCCATTCGATCCAGCTGGCGCCGCACGATGCCCATGGTCGTGCCGGTCAGCATCGCCGCATCCGGCCACACGACGGCCTCGCCGTCCCAGAAGGCCAGGTTCCAGATGGAGGCTTCGCTCAGGCGGCCTTGCCGATCCACGAACGCCGCATCATCGAAACCTTGCGCGGCGGCTGCGCGCAAGAGGTAGGTCTTGGCTACCTCGCCTACATGCTTCACCGAAGGCAACATTCGTTCATGCGGGATCGCCGCCAACGCCAGCGGACCGTCCGGGCCGGTAGCGGGCGGGCCGGTCCGCACCAGCAGTTCCGGCTGCACCTCGGGCCCTGCCACCGTGAATTCACCGGCGGGTGAATACACCGTGGCCATCAGCGAGACGTCCGCCGGCCCGGCCTGGATCGCCGCCCGCAGCGCCATCACGATCTGCTCGTCTGGCAAGGCTTGCCCGTACATCCCGATCGATGCCGCGTGTAGCCGTGCCAAATGCAAGTCCAGCCCGCGCACCCGCCCGTCCCGCACCTGCATGGCGGTGAAGTGGGCGTAGCCGGCAAACGCCAAGGGCGTCAGGTCCTGCAAGGTGGCCGGCTGGCCATTGCGGTGCGTGACGAAGGAAGCGGGCGGAGAAATCGGCATGGAGAAGCTCCTGGGACGGGTTGATCATCAAGGAGTTCTACTATCCTCAATTGAATCCCCAGGGGGAAACGAGTAATTTTCATCTGATCATTAAATTTGGCTTGAAGATCATGAATCGACTGCTGCCTGGCACGCGCGCCCTTCGAACCTTTGAAGCCGCCGCGCGCCACCTGAACTTCACGCGGGCCGCCGACGAGGTCGGGCTGACGCCTGCCGCCGTCAGCTACCAGATCAAAGAGATCGAGGACCAGTTGGATGTCGTGCTGTTCACCCGCAGCAGCCGCAGCATCCAGTTGACGCCCGCCGGCGCGATCCTGTTCGAAGCGGCAGCCGATGCGCTGCAAACGCTGCAGCGCGCGGCTGCCAAAGCCAGGCGTGTGAGCCGCGGATCCGAACATCTGCGCCTGTCGGTGGGGGCGCGCTTTGCCACCAACTGGCTGCTGCCCCGGCTGCCGCAGTTTCGTGCCGCGCATCCTGGGCTGGAATTGACGTTCGACATCAGCGACGAGGTGCGGGATTTTGACGCTGACGATGTTGACGTCGCGATCCGTTTCGGCGCGGGGAAGTACGACGGGGCGATTGCGCATCGCCTGTTCCATACCGAGGTGGTTCCCGTATGCAGCCCGGCGCTGCTGCGGGCCGGCCCGCCGTTGAAGACACCGCGCGACCTGTTTGCACACACGCTTTGCTACGTGGACTGCAAACCGGGCGGCGTGGTGTGGCCGAATTGGCCGATGTGGATGGCGGCAGCCGGCATCGATGGCTTTGACGACAGCCGTAGCGTCGCCTTCACCGAATCCAGCCACGTGGTGCAGGCCGTGATCGACGGCGGAGCGGTGGGGCTGGTGGAATGGGAGCTCGTGGATCGGGACGTGCAGGCGGGCCGCCTGGTCCGGCTGTTCGACGTGGGGGTGCGGGTGGCGCCGGAGTACGCCTATTACCTGGTGCATCCGGCGGGCGCGGCGGCCGATTCCCGCGTGCAGGCGTTTCGGGATTGGATGCTTGCGGTCATGGGGCAGCCCGCGCTGCAATAGCGTCGTAGGGGCGTGCTATCCGCCCGATTGGGTTCATGAATAGAACAGTTTGTTCCGACCCCAAACCCCGGATTTTTGACGGGAATGGGTTTTCCGGTCACGGGCCTGCCGGTAGAATCGCCTCGCATACCACCCCTCTATCTACTGGTCGAAAGGTTATATTCTTATGAGCAACGCTTATCTCGACGCCCTCAAGAAGCGCCGCACCCAATATTCGCTGGGCCGCAACCTGTCGGCCTCCAAAGAGGAACTGGCAACGCTGATCCAAGACGCGATCAAGCACAGCCCCTCGTCGTTCAATTCGCAAAGCTCGCGCGCCGTCATCCTGTTTGGCGCCGAAAGCATCAAGCTGTGGGATCTGGCCATCGAAGCCGTGCGCAAGGTTGCGCCCGCCGAAGGCTTTGATAAGACCGAAGCCAAGCTCAAGAGCTTTGCCGCCGGCGTGGGCACGGTGCTGTTCTTTGAAGACCAGGACGTCGTGCGCAGCCTGCAAGAAAAGTTTGCCCTGTACGCCGACAACTTCCCGGTGTGGTCGGAACAAGCGGGCGGCATGGCCCAACTGTCGGTCTGGACCGCGTTGGCCAACGCCGGCGTCGGCGCCAGCCTGCAGCACTACAACCCGTTGATCGACGGCGTCGTGGCCAGCGAATGGAAGATCCCGGCATCGTGGAAGCTGCGCGCCCAAATGCCGTTCGGCTCGAACGAAAACGGCTTCGGCGACAAGGGTTTCATGGACGACGCCGAACGTTTCCGCGTGGTCGGCTGATCGGATTACCTCGGGCGCTGACTGGCGCTCGATATCATCCACGAATTCCAACCCGCATTTCCCGAACAGGGGAATGCGGGTTTTCTTTTTTTTACGGGATGCGACCAAGCGGCAGGCGCCACAAAAGCCGCGCGATACGCAGTGCATAATGGCGGCTGACTGGCCCCCACCCGTTCCAGGGACGGGGCTGCAAATACTGCCGCATCAATAAGCGCGCGATTCGAGGAGATTGCTGTTGGATCCAATACTCGCCGGACTGTCGACTTCCCTGCCTCAGGCCAAATCGGTCGAGCAATTGACCCGCCCGTTGCTGGACATGCTGGGCAGCGTGACAGGATTGGAATCCACCTATCTCACCTCGATCGATCTGAAGGACGATCTGCAGCACGTGCGCTTTGCGCGCAACGTGGGCGATCTGCAGATTCCCGAAGGCTTGTCGGTCCCGTGGTCGGACACCTTGTGCAAGCGCGCGCTGGAAGAAGGCCGCATGTGCACCAGCGATGTCTCCCAATGCTGGCCCGATTCCGACGCCGCCCGCCAATTGGGCATCCAGACGTATGTCAGCGCGCCCGTGCGCACCGATGAAGGCATGCTGCTGGGCACGTTGTGCGCGGCCAGCGCGCAACAGCACCAGATCGCTCCGCAGGCCGAAACCGTGTTGAAGCTGTTTTCCAACGTGATCGCCAACTTCCTGGAGCGCGAGCTGTTGATGGAGCAACTGCACGCCGCCAACGTCCGCCTGATGTCCTACGCGCTGACCGATCCGCTGACGGGGCTGCCCAACCGCCGCGCGCTGTACGAAGAGCTTGAACGCCTGGAAAAGCGTGCCTTGCGCGAAGGCGGCAGCGTGCTGGTGGGCGTGATCGACCTGGATGGGTTCAAGGGCATCAACGACACTTACGGACACCAGCAAGGTGACGTGTTCCTGCAGGAGATCTCGCGCCGTCTGGCCGGCACGCTGCGCACGTCGGACATGCTGGGCCGCATCGGCGGCGACGAATTCGTGCTGATCGGCCCGGGCCCCGCCATCGAACGCGGCAATACGGGCCCCGGGGGCGAAGCCCTGCGCGGCGAAGCCGAAGACGCGGCCCGTTCGCTGGAGGAGCGCGCGACGGCGGCCACCATCGGCCGGTATCAGCTGGGCGACGCGGTGGTGCCCTACGAGGGCGCAAGCGTTGGCGTGGTGGCGGTAGACCCGCGCGGACTGGACGCCGAGGCGGCGGTTCGCCTGGCCGATGCGCGCATGTACGAGATCAAACGGGCGCGCAAAGGGGCGCGGACCATACATTGAATTCGGGGGCGGCCGCACGGCGCTATATTGAGGCGATCCCCCCTCAACCTGGAGCGTTCCATGCAGACCAACGAACTCCACCGCGGCCGCCTGATTGATCACATCCAGCTGGTCGTCCGCGATCTACCCGCCAGCCAGGCCTTCTATCAGGCCGTCTTCGATGCCCTGAAGGTGCCGATGGGCGGCACGGGCGACGGCTATTTCTGGGCCGATGAACTGTTCGTGTCCACCGCGGACAGCGATGCGGCGCAAGGCCAGCTGACGGGGCGCCACCATCTGGCGTTCCAGGCGCAAGACCAGGCGATGGTCGACGCGTTTCATCAAGCGGCGCTGGCCCATGGCGGCAAGGACAACGGCGCGCCCGGATTCCGCAACTACCATCCCGGCTACTACGGGGCGTTCGTGCTGGATCCGGACGGCAACAACATTGAAGCCGTGTTCCACGGCGAGGCCCAGCGCAGCGCGCCCTCGGTCAAAGTCACTTTCTGACGGCCAACTCGCCCCGGTGGCATGCGCCAAGGGGCGAAGACTGATAAATTTGCGCCTCTCAGGGATGCAATAGGGCGCGCGATGCCCCCGCAGCCCAGGCCGGGAAACGCCAGTTTCTCCACTTGCGATAGAACAGAACCGATGCTGAAAAGAAAACTAACGGCTTTTGGAATGGGCATGGCGCTGTCGCTAGGCGCCATTGCCGCCGCTTCGGCGCAGGCCCAGGCGCCCGCGCAGCCGCAGCCGGCCGAAGAGGCCGAGCGCTATGGCCCGTTCGTCTTTTACCCCAGCGCGCCCAACTTGCTGATCTATCACACCGGCGTCGGCGCCAACGACATGCTGCACCTGAAAAAGGCGTTGCGCGAGCATCCCACCATCGGCACCCTGATCCTGCAGAACAATGGCGGCGGACTGGTGCATATTGGCCTGGTCGTGGCCGAAGAGGTCTACGAGCGCGGGCTGAATACGTTCATTCCGAAAGACAGCTATTGCGCGTCGGCGTGCGCGTTCGTGTTCTTTGCCGGCCGCCAGCGCCTGGCTGAAGGCCGCCTGGGCGTGCACCAGATCTCTGCCCCGGAAATGACGGGCGAGCAGGCCCAGTTCGGTGTTTCGGACATTGTCGCGACGCTGCCGAAATATGGCGTGTCGGCGGACGTGCTGGGCATCATGTTCAGCACGCCGTCCAAAGAGATGTATTTCTTCAAGCCGCAGGAAATCGCCAAGTACGGCATCAACCGCACAGGTCAGACGCAAGTCGCGCAAAATAGCGCGCCGCGTGCGGCCACGGGCGGCAGTCAGATCAATGCATCGGCTACCGCATCGGCGCCGGTGTCGCCGCCTGTGCAGGCGCCGGCTCGGACCGCGCACACTGCACCGGCCCCGGTCGCCAATCCGTATATGGAAAAGGAAACGGCGCCTGCGGCCCCTTCCGACGAGCAACGGGCCATCAATGCCGCCGCGCTGATGATCCAGACGGGCGCCGGTCCGAACGAAGAAGCGATGAATTTCACGCGCGAGTTCTATGCGGACACGGTCGACTATTTCAAGAAGAAGCGTCCCAAGTCCGAGATTCTGGCGGACAAGAAGGCATATTTCGCCCGTTGGCCGATTCGCCGCTTCGTGGTGGACCAAAGTTCGCTGAAGGCGAACTGCAAGGACCAGATGTGCCTGGTCATGGGCATCTACGACTACACCGTATCCAGCCCGGCACGCGGCAAGACCGCTTCGGGCACGTCGAACTTCACCTATGTGCTGGACCTGCGCAACCGCTACCGCATTGTGATGGAAGACAGCGAAGTCATCAGCCGTTAAGCCGACCCGGCTGGCCTTTGGAATAGAGAGACGTCATGCAATCCGGATTCCCCGCAGTAAGGTCTTTGCTTCTTGCTGGACTGTTCGTAGCGTCGGCGCCCGCCCTGGCGATCAATTGTGCGAAGGCCGGCACGGCCGTCGAAAAACTGATCTGCTCGGACAAGAAAGCGGTGGCGGCCGATGCCGAGTTGAACCGAGCCTATCAAGCGATCCTGAAGCAGGCGCCCGACGCCGAGATCCGCACCATGCTGGTGGACAGCCAGAAGCGCTGGATCCATGCGCGCGACAAGGCGCTGGACCGTTTGATCTCGGACCCTGATGCGCTGGCCGATGACAAGACCGTGGGTGAGGTCGCACGGGATCTGATCGGCAGCCGCGCGGCGCAGTTCAAGGAAACCCGGAAGGGATCGTCCATGCCGGAGATCATCGACCGCGCGGTGCAGCAAAGGCAGTTCCAGGCGCAATTCACCGGCGGCGAGTTCGCCGGCTACTGGACGTCTTGCGATGTGTTGCCCAACGATTATGGGTATTACGGCTGCTTCGCGATTCGCCACTACCAGAACAACGACCGCATTTGCTCGGTGGACGAATCCTGGGCGTCGGGCTCCGTCTATACCAAGCGATATGTCGCCAACGTGGTGGGTGGCAAGCCGCGCGTCATCGCGTCCTGCTCGTTCAGCAGTTCGGACGAGGCCTGCGCCAGCGTCGGGGACACCCCGGCGAAATGGAACCGGCAACCGGATCAGCCGGAATATGTCTATGCGTCCGAACCGCTGCCCAAGATCGACGGGGAGATCGACGGGTCCGATGACTATGAATGGGCGAAAGCCTGCCTGACGGATCCCGCGTTTCCGGGCGCGCAGTAGCTGCCAGACGCCCGCGTCGTGCTTGCAAGCGGCGGCGCGGCTGTCGGTCAGTCCGTGTTCCACCCCCATTTGCTGAAGATGGTCTTGCGCTCTGCCGACGCCAGCTAATCCACGATACGGCTTTAGAATTCGTCCTTGCAGATTAGAAATGGGGCCAGCGCCCCGTATTCGCAGAGAGATATCGATGGATAAGCGACAAGACCTGGAACCGCCGGCGATCCAGGAAGGCGCGGCGCATGCCGCTGGGTTGAACACGCCCGACGCCATCGTCATCACGATCGAATCTGACCCGACGCTGGGCTACGCGTCCATCCAGAACGCCGTCCCCATCGTCCGGTCCCTGCGGTTGACCAACCGTGCGCCGCAGGCCTTCGAGAACATCGAAGTGCATATCCGCTGCAATCCCGCTTTTGCGCAAAGCGTGAAGCTGCGCTTCGACAAACTGGCGCCAGGTGAAGTCCGCCGCATCTCGCCGTTGGACCTGACGCCCGACCATGCTTATGTGGCCGACCTGCAAGAAGCCGTGCGCGCCAGCATCGACGTGGCAGTGCAGGCCGGCACGCAGGAACTGGGCCACGCGTCGCAGCCGATCACCGTGTTGGCCTATGACCAGTGGGCCGGCACGCGCGCCTTGCCCGAGCTGCTGGCCGCGTTCTCGATGCCGAACAATCCGGCGGTGGATGTGCTGATCGGCAAGGCGTCCAAGCTGTTGCGCGCGCAGCATGCCGATCTGCAGATGAACGGATACCAGTCCAAGAGCCGCGATGTGGTCTGGAAGCAGGTGTCGGCCATCTACAGCACGCTGGCCGCGGAGTCTCTGCATTACGCCGAGCCGCCCGCGTCCTTCGGCGTGGACGGCCAGAAGATCCGCACGCCGGACCGCATCATGGAAGCCCGCGTGGCCACCTGCCTGGATCTGGCCATGCTGTTCTCGTCCTGCCTGGAGCAGGCCGGACTGCGTCCAGTCATCCTGATGAAGGACGGCCACGCCTGGGTCGGCGTATGGCTGCATCAGGCGTGTTTCGCGGATCCGCTGACTGACGACGTGCAAGCGGTGCGCAAGCGCGTGGACAGCGGCGAATTCCTGGTCTTCGAAACCACCGGCATCGCACAGCACCCGAACTTCCGCCCATCCCTGCGCCTGGCGCTGGAGCAGGGCGCCGCCCATCTGCGCGAAGAGGACACGTTCCGCTACGCCATCGACGTGCACCGTGCGCGCGAACTGCAGATCAAGCCCTTGCCGTCGCGCGTGGTATCGGTGACGCCGGGCGACGCGGATGAGGTCGAACGTCCCGCGGCCATCGAGCCCACGCCCGACCTGCCGCCGCTGGACCCCGAGTTCGTCATCAGCCTGGAGCCCGCCGACGACACGCCGGAAGGCCGGTTGGCCAAGTGGAAATCGCGGCTGCTGGACCTGACGCTGCGCAACCGGCTGCTGAACTTCAAGCTGACCAAGTCCACGCTGCCCCTGGTCGTGCCCGACCTGGGTCGGCTGGAAGACGCCATCGTCGATGGCAGCGAATTCCGCATCCGCCCCTTGCCTGCCGCATTGATGGAAGGCAGCGATCCGCGCGTGGCCGATGTGCATCAGAGTCGCGGCGGCCGCGCGCCGTTGGACGACATGGCGCTGGAGGCCCTGGGCAACAAGGAACTGATCGCGCGCGTCACGCAGGAAGCGCTGGACGCCAACCTGCTGGCCATCTTCGGCGCGGCGCGCACCGGCCTGGAAGAGGGCGGCGCCAACACGCTGTACCTGGCGATGGGTATGCTGCGCTGGACGGAAAGCCCTGGCGCGGAAAGCGCGCACCTGGCGCCGCTGATCCTGGTGCCGGTGTCGTTGCAGCGGCAGTCGGTGCGCAGCGGCTTCCGCCTGGTTCGCCACGATGACGAGACCATCATCAACCCCACGTTGCTGCAGATGCTGCGCAACAACTACGAACTGCGCATCCCGGGCCTGGACATCCTGCCCGCCGACGACAAGGGGGTGGACGTGGCTCGGGTGCTGCAGGCCTTCCGTCTTGCCGTGCGCGAGATCGCTGGCTGGGAAGTGCTGGAACAGGTGCACCTGGGGATTTTCTCGTTCACCAAGTATTTGATGTGGAAGGACCTGCAGGACCGCACCGAGCAGCTGAAAGCCAACCGCGTCGTCAAGCACCTGATCGATCATCCGGGGCAGGCCTTCGCGAAGGAGCCCCTGGATGCGCGCTTTGACCGGCTGGACGATAGCTACAAGCCTGAAGACCTGCTGACCCCGCTGCTGTCCGACTCGTCGCAGCTGAAAGCCATTTGCGCCGTCGACGCCGGCCGCGACCTGGTGCTGGAAGGCCCGCCGGGCACCGGCAAGAGCCAGACCATCACCAATCTGATCGCGCACTTGCTGGCGCGCGGCAAGACCGTGCTGTTCGTGTCCGAAAAAATGGCGGCGCTGGAAGTCGTGCACCGTCGGCTGGCCAACATCGGCCTGGGGCCGTTCTGCCTGGAACTGCATTCGTCCAAGGCGCGCAAAGCCGAGGTGTTGCAACAGCTGGGCAAAGCGCTGGACCATAGCGGCCAGCGCACCAGCGACGACTGGGCCCGCGAGGCCGAGCGCCTGTCCGTGCTGCGCCAGGACCTGAACGGACTGGTGGACGCGCTGCATCATGAGCATCCCAACGGCCTGACGGTGTTCGACGCCATCGGCACCTGCATTCAGAACGCCGGACGCGACCCGTCGCCGATGTCGTGGCCGGACGGGCAGGCGCATGAGCGCCGGGAACTCGCGCAACTGCGCGAGACCGCAAGGCGCATGGCGACCTTGTCAGGCGAGTTGGGTACGCTGCTTGGCCACCCGCTGGCGCACATCGGCATGGCGGAATGGAGCCCCAGTTGGCAGGATGCGCTGCTGGCGGCGGCGCAGGCGCTGGATCAGGCGATTGCCGGGTTCCAGCAGCACGCCGTGGCGGCGGGCGACGACCTGGGCGTGCCGGCCGCCGGCCTGAGCCTGGACGCCTATGCCAGGCTGGACCAATTGATCGACGTGCTGCTGGCCGCCCCGCAAGTGCCCCTTGGATTGGCTGCGCAGGCGCACGATGCTTCGGCGCGCTTCCAGGTGCAGGCCATGGTGCGCCACGGGCTGGCCCGCAACGCGCACTGGGCGCAGGTGGGTGGGCAATGGAACGCGCAGTTGGCGGAATTGGATGCCAATGTGCTGAAGGCCGAATGGCTGGCCGCGTGTTCGGCGTGGTGGCCGAAGTCCGTGTTCGCCAAGGGCGGCATCCGCAAGCGCCTGGCCGCGTACCGCACGGATTCCCAACGCCCGGACGACGCGGCGATCAGCGCGGTGCTGACGCCGCTAGCATTGGTCAACCTCGAAGACCGCGAGCTTGCCGACCTGAAAGCCGATGCCCAGCGCCTGCTGCAGGATTCCTATACGGGTCTGAATACGGATTGGGATCAGGTTCAACGCCACGAGCAATGGGCGCAGCGCTTTGCCGAGGCCGTCACGCGGGTCGCGGGTGATGCCGCCACGGCGGCCGATCTGCGCGCGCGGTTGCAGGCGCTGGTGGGCGAGAACCGCGCCTTTTTGCAACCGGGCGCGGCGCTGGGCAAGCGGCTGCTGGATTACCGCAATGCATGGCGCGCCTTGCAGGACAGGCTTGCCGATGTCGACACGCGGGCAAAGCCCACCGAGGCCTTGTCGGGTGGCGCGGATGCCAACGGCGCGCTGGAACGCATCCAGGCGGTCATCGCCGGCTGGCGCCACAACAAGCAGTTCCTGATGCCCTGGTGCGTGTGGCGTGAAGCCCGCGAACAGGCGATCGGTGCACAACTGCAAGGCCTGGTCGCGTCGCTGGAACAGGGCCGCGTTCCGCTTGCGCAGGTGGAAGCGCACTTTGAATTCAGCTACCGCAATTGGTGGGTGAAGAAGGTCATCGACCATTCGCCCGTGCTGCGGTCGTTCTCCAGCGCCGACCACGAACGCAAGATCCGCGAATTCCGCGATGCCGACGACCGCTTCCAGACACTGACGTCGGCCTATATCGCCGCGATGCTGGCCGGCAAGGTGCCCGCCGGCAACGGCATCCTGGTCAGCCCTGACAGCGAGCTGGGACTGCTGCGGCGCGAGCTGCAGAAGAAGGCGCGCCACGTTCCCGTGCGCCAGCTGATGCAACGCCTGCCGTCGCTGTTGCCGAAGCTCAAGCCCTGCCTGCTGATGTCGCCGTTATCTGTTGCGCAATACCTGGACGCCGGTCATTCGCAATTCGACGTGGTGGTGTTCGATGAGGCGTCGCAGATTCCGGTGTGGGATTCCGTCGGCGCCATCGCGCGCGGCCAGCAACTGGTGGTCGTGGGCGATACCAAGCAACTGCCGCCCACCAGTTTCTTCAGCAAGTCCGCGCCCGAGGAAGACGGCGCAGGTGACGACGGGCAGGTCGAGGACCTGGAGAGCATCCTGGATGAATGCCTGGGCGCCGACATGAACCGCCTGCGCCTGCAGTGGCACTACCGCAGCAAGCACGAAAGCCTGATCACCTTCAGCAACGTCACCTACTACGACTCGCAACTGATCACCTTCCCGTCGCCCGTCACCGACGACGTGGCCGTGCGCCTGGAGAAGGTGGCCGGTGTTTATGACCGGGGCGGCAGCCGCACCAACCGCCGCGAAGCCGAAGCCATCGTGCAGGGTATCGAAGAGCATTATCTGGACAAGTCCCGCCGCCGTCAGACGCTTGGTGTGGTCACGTTCAACCAACCCCAGCAATCGCTGATCGAAACCCTGCTGGACGCCCGCCGCCGCGCCAACGCCGACCTGGACAAGGCCATTTCGGCCCAGTCCCGCGAACCGCTCTTCATCAAGAACCTGGAGAACGTGCAGGGCGACGAGCGCGATGTCATCTATTTTTCGATCACCTTCGGCCCGGATGCTGCCGGCAAGATGACGATGAACTTCGGGCCGCTGAATGGCGAGGGCGGCCATCGGCGCCTGAACGTCGCGATTTCGCGCGCTCGGGAAGGCGTGGTGATCTACAGCACGCTGATGCCCGAACAGATCGATCTGTCCCGCGTGCGGGCGACCGGCGTGCGGGATCTGAAGCATTACCTGGAGTTTGCGCTGAAGGGGCCGCGCGCCCTGGTCGAGCAGTTGTTACCCACGGGGCGCGAGCCGGACAGCCCGTTTGAAACCCAGGTCATCAAAGTGCTGCGCAATCACGGTTGGACCGTGCATCCGCAAGTGGGGTGTTCGGGATACCGCATTGACATGGGCGTCGTGGATCCGCGCGCGCCCGGCAGGTATCTGATGGGCATCGAATGCGATGGGCGCGCCTACCACTCGGGCGCCACGGCGCGCGACCGTGACCGCCTGCGGCAGGTGGTGCTGGAAGGGTTGGGATGGCGCCTGCACCGGGTCTGGTCGACCGACTGGTGGATCAACCCCGAGCGGGAAGTGGAAAAGATCCTGGCCCGCTTGAACGCGGAGCTGGAGCGCAAGGTCGAGGAGGAGCCGGAAGCGGAAGAGGTTGAGGAAGCCGTCCAGCCGAGCGCGCCCGACACCGGCCGCCCCGTGGAATTCGTGATCACGACGGAGGAGGGCGCCTGGGCCGCCGAGCACGGCGCATCGGTTTCTGCCGGCACGCCTGGCGGGTTTGAGGTGTACCCCCTGGCGGCACTGGAAGGCGGAGACTCAGAGGCGTTCTACAGCCGCGCCAACAACAGCCAGGTGACCGAGCAGCTGCGTGTGGTGATTGAAACCGAAGGGCCGATTGCCGAAACCGTGCTGCACCGTAAGGTGGCGCGCGCCTGGGGCCTGGAGCGCACGGGCGTCAGGATCGTTGAACGGCTGCGCGCGCTGACGCCGATGGACGCGGGACAGACCGAGGAAGGCGAAACCACCTTCTACTGGCCGGCGGGCGTGAAGCCTGAGGAATGGACGGGCTTTCGTGGGGCGGGCGAAGACGACGCGACGCGCCGGCGGATCGACGACGTGTGTGTCCAGGAACTGGCCAACGGCGTCTTGCATGTGCTGGCGATGACTGGAAACGCGCCCAAGGCGGATGTGATCAAGTCGGTGTGCCGGATGCTGGGCATGGCGCGGACCTTGGCGGATGCGGAAGCGCGGGTCGAGCGGGCGGTGTATGCGTTGGCGCAGCGGGGCTTGGTGCGGGAAGAGATGGGGATGCTGCGGGTCGCGTAGCCCGATGGCGTAAGGTGTCAGACTGTAAGCGCCCGCGGGTCGTCAGCGGCTTGTCAGGGCAGGCCCTGATTTCTGCCAGGGCAGCAGGGTAAACGGCTGCCTGAGGCGCGCAGCCGTCGCCATCCGGCCGCAAATCGGTTGGCAAGATTTTGAAACGGTCTGGGAGCCGGTTCTCCAAATTCGTCCACGCTGCGAACGTAGAATTCCGCTTTTCATCAGTGCCATCCGGCTTACAGGAACGAACCATGAAAAAAATAATCCTCCTTGCGTCCGCATGCGCCGCGCTGCTTCAAGCTTGCGCCCCGGTTTCCTCCCCTAGCGAAGGATCGTCCTCCATGCCCACTCCTACCGTCACGTCGCCCGCCAGCCAATTGACCCTGCCCGCCTACTACTGGCGCCTGGCGTCCGCTACCGATACGTCGGGCAAGCCGGTCGCGGCGCTGCAGAAGGGGATCGAGCATCAGTTGCGCCTGACGTTCTCGAACGACGCCCTGAACATCCGTGGTGGCTGCAATGCGCAATTCGGCGGCTACCGTTATCAGAATGGCGTGCTGCATGTGAATAACCTGGCGTCCACGATGAAGGCGTGCGAACAAAGCCTGATGCAGCTGGATGCCGAGATCAACGAGCGGATGAAGGGCGACCTGCGCGCCACGCTGTCGGGCGATACCGCCGAGCCCGCGTTGGAGCTGGTCGGGCAGGATGGCACCGTCCTGAAGTTCGTCGGCGAACCCACGCCCGAGACGCTGTACGGCAGCGCCGGCGAAACCATCTTCCTGGAAGTCGCGGCCAAGAAGGCGGAATGCAGCCATCCGATGATTCCCAACTACCAGTGCCTGATGGTGCGCGAGCGCCGCTACAACGAAGCTGGCGTGCAGCAGCCGACGCAGGACAAGTGGCATCCGCTGTACCAGTCGATCGAAGGCTTTGAGCACAAGGACGGCGTGCGCACCGTGCTGCGCGTGAAGCGTTACGACTGGAAGAACCCGCCCGCCGACGCGCCGTCGAAGGTGTATGTGCTGGACATGGTCGTGGAGCAGGACGCCTCGAAGAAGTAAGGGCCGACGCTTTGGCCCTTTGTCAGGAAGCCCGAGCGCTGTGCGCGCTCGGGCCTGTTCCCGCTGGACTCCTGCGTCACCGCCGCCTTGCGCGGGCTCGCAGGTCGTCGCGCACTGCGGCGTAGCTGCAGTAGCGGGCGAAATCCCGCTTGGCGAACGCCAGGTACAGCCCCGTCGCGATCATGAAGGCGCTGAAGATCGATACGTACAGCAGGCGATCGGGGGCGTCTTGCAGCAGCCCTAATGCCAAGTACAGGTTGAGGACCCCGAAGCCCAGCAGCAGCGCCATCAAGATCCAGCGCGCCCACGGGCTGCCGCGGTACAGCCACGCCAGTAGAAGCGCGGGCAGCAACAGTTTCTTCGCCGCCGAGAAATCGCCTTGCAGCACGGCCAGGATTTCGTAGCTGAGGGCGGCCAGCGTACCGGCCAGGACGATGAACCAGAAGCGCCGTTCGCTAGGCTGCCGGCGCTCGGTGGGTCGGGTGCCGGTAAGGGTTCTTTCGGTCATGCGGTCTCCATTAAAAGATGAAAAATGCTCGGCCGCGACATCGTCCTTGCGTCGCGGCCCGGCGCCGGTCAGTCATGCCGCCTTCTCAATTCCCGGACGGCCGCAGCGTCAGCGTATCCGCGCGCTCGCTGTCCACCTTGGCGCGGCTGAAGGCCATGGGGAAGTACTCCCCGGTGGCCCAGCCCTTCAGCAGATCCTGATAATGCGGGCTGCGCGGATCGGCCGATTGCCCCGGCACGTTCTGGACACGTGAGTTATCCCAGTTGGCCACGTCGATCACCTGGCGGTACGACGAGCCGCTGATCTGGCGGAAGTCGCTCTTGCGGAACGTGCCGCGATGCACCGTGTCGTTGTCGCCGCCCACCGGATAGCGCGGGGTGCCATAGGCCTTTGCCGTGTCGGGCGGCAGCAGGCTGGCCAGGCTGTGCTCGAACTGGATGTGATGCAGCTTGCCCCATTGCCATTGCGTCGAATCCGGTCCCAGCGCGGTGCGCAGCTTCGTCACCCCATCAGCCAGCGCCTGCAGCAGCAGCGCGTCCCGCCCTTGCTCCGGCCGAGGGCCAAACGCGGCATCGGGGGTAGCCAGCTTTTCCAGCGTCTTGCGGGTGGAGAGTTCGCCGAAGGCGGCGCGCCCGTTTGCCGGCACGTAAAGATCCGTCACGCGCTTGACGACTTCGGGCAGCCAGAACGCGTAGACCGAGGCGGCTCGCGACTCGGTGCCCATGCGGGCGTCCCAGTCCTTGAGCAGGCCCAGGGCCTCATTCAAGGCGGGGTCGGCGGCGTTAAGAGACTTGGCATAGCCCAGCAGCGTGCGGGCGGGAATCGACAGATTGTCGTACTGCAGGTCCTGGGATTGCTGCACCGTCAGGCCTTTGCCGTCGGCCAGCACCTCGCGGATGCGCTGCACGCGGTAGGGTTCGGCCCACGTGCGTGCCGACATTTCCTTGTAGGCGAAGTCGGCGGGCAGGTTGTACTCGTTGGCGGTCGCCACATAGCCTTCGGGCGGGTTGAAAGCGCGGGGCAGCGCGCTGCCCGGCAGGATGCCGCGCCATTCGAAATCGCCGTTGCCCGGCACCGGCAACATGCCTGACCAGTCGCCGCGCGGACGGATCGGCGCGATGCTGCCGCCAAACCAGCCGATGTTGCCGTCCACGTCGGCATACACCATGTTTTCGCTGGGCGTGTAGTGCTTTTCCATGCCGGCGACGAACTCGTTCCAGTTCTGCGCCTGGTTCAGCCGCAGGCTGGCCAGATAAGCGGCGGTTCCCGGGTATTCCAGATAAGCCGCGCGCAAGGCATAGGCCTTGTGACGCACCAGGTCTTCGTGGATCACCGGGCCGTGGCGCGTGAATTTCAGGTTGCGGACGGCGGGCGTTGCGCCGCGCACGGGGATGGACTCGTCCACCTGGCGCATCTTTTCCCAGCGGCCCTGGTAGCGGTATTCGCCGGGATTGGCCGGGTTGGTGTCATAGACGTAAAGGTCTTCTTCGTCGCCGAACGCGAAGATGGTCAGGCCGAAGGCGATGCGGTCGTTGTGGCCCATGGATACGCCCGGCAGCGCGGGTTCTCCGGCGCCGATCACGTTCCAGCCCGGCGCGTTCAAGTGCACCATGTAGCGCAGGGACGGCATCGTAATGGACCGGTGCGGGTCGCCGGCCAGGATGGGCTTGCCGCTGGCGGTGCGCTGGCCGCCGATTGTCCAGTTGTTGCTCTCATAGCGGGTCGCCATCGGATCGAAATCCGCGTCCAGCGATGCCAGCCTGTTTTCCGACAAGGCGCTGGCGAGCTTCGCCCGTTCATCTTCCGCCAACGGACTGCGCGGGAAGTCGGCCGCGACGAATTTCTGGCCGTCGCGCGCCAGCGTGTAGTTGGCGAGTACCGTCTTGTCGATCTGGCGCACGTCCAGGCCCGCCGGCACCTGCAGCGCCAAGGGCGGCTCGAACGTGCTCAGCCCCTGCACGTTGTTCAGCCCCAAGCTGGCGACCTGCTGCGCCATCTTGACTTCCTCGTTGACGTTGCGCGTCAGCGCGTAGATGCGGATCAGCGAGGTTTCGGGGCTCCAGTATCCGGGTTCGGTGCCCGTCAGCTTGAATTCCGGCGGCAGTTGCTCCGGATTGGCCTTCACCCAGTTCACATAGGCGTTGATGCCGTTGGCGAACGCGGTCAGGATGGCCTTGCCTTCAGGGTGGTAACTGGCGAATTCGGCCTGCATGTCGCCACGGAAGAGGAACAGGCGCGCGGCGCGATCCTGTTCGATGAAGCGCGGCCCGAACTGTTCGGCCATCTTGCCTTCACCCTGGCGGCGCCACAGGTCCAGCTGCCACAAGCGGTCGCGCGCAGCGGTAAAGCCCTGGGCGAAGAACAGGTCATTCTGGTTCTGCGCATAAATGTGGGACACGCCGTGCTTGTCCCTGACGATATCGACGGGCTGGGACAGCCCGGCCATATCGATGGTGTCTTTCTTGCCGCCGGGCGCGGCGCAGCCGGCCAGTAAGACAATCAGCCCACTCGCCAGCAATGCGGCGATCCTGCGATTAAGAAAACGCATGGCTCCTCCTCCGGTTTATAGCTTTTGTATTCGCCTGCGGGCCCCGGAGCGTCGTGCCGCCGGATGTCCGTGCAAGCAAGCCATACAACTAAATCAGGCGTGGCGGGAGAGGTGTTTTATTTGATGAAATTTGGGAAAGCTTGTAACACGGAGAAATGCGGGGGCATGTTCGCCTTTTCTCGCCAGCTGGACTCGGGGCGTCGTTGCCGATCAGAACGGGCGGCATGAGCCCTCGGAAGGAAAATTGCAGTTTGATACTTATTTAGCCGGCCCGGGCGCGTCTACGCAACACGCTACGTGGGATCGGAATCATGGCCGGGCCGCGTGGATGGTCGGTCGAGCCATGACAAGGCATCGGCCAGCGACAGCACCGTCGTGCGCGACGCGAACGCCGTCGCAAAAAGGTGGTCATGTACCACCGGATCGGGGTCGTAGCAGCAGTCCTTGACGGTCAGCAGGCGGAAGTCCGCATCGCTGGCGTACGCCACCGACGACAGTACGACGCCGGTAGACGCGATCCCCACCATCATCAGCGTATCGATACCCCGCGCGGAAAGCCGGACTTGCAGGTCGGTGCCGAAGAACACGCTGGCGCGATGCGCGATGATGAGGGGTTCGCTGGCCTGCCTGCCGAGTTCTGGCGAGACCTGGTCGTCGACGAACAGTCCCAACTGCTTGATCCCTTGCCCGTTCTGGTTCAACGGGCTGATCTCGGGATAGCCGGGGCTGAAGCGAAGGTTGGCGAAGTAGACGTCAATGCCCCGATGCCGTGCGGCATCGCACAAGCTGCGCGTGTTCGCGAGCAACGCCGGAGCGACCGACGGGAACAGGCCGAGGATGTCGGTTTGATAATGCATGACCAGCAACGCCGTCCGCTCCGGCCTGATCGCCGCGTCGTGTGCGAACGGGAGTTGCGTCGCCGCAGCTGCCCCCGCTTCATATATCCGTTCGTTCAGATCGGTTTGCCCGATTTCAGTGGATGGCGGCATGGGATGTACGCATTCAAAAAGACGATTCAATCTACCATGGGGCAAGCCGGACAAGCACATCTTTGGCAGTATCGGCCGTTCGGTAAACTCCGTGCCAACACGCCTTGCGTCCGGTCTCTCCGTTCGCACCCCCCTCTCACTATGCCGCCTGCCTACGCCATGCCTAGCCCCATCGCCGATCTCACCGCCGCGCTAAGCCCGCCTGTCCTGACCTCTGACGATCTGGATGCTTTGGAGCAATTCTTCAACCGCCCCGAGGTTCGCGCGTTTTACGTGCACGCCCAGGACGCGGCTCACACCAGCACATCCCTGCAGGCCTGCGTGGATCTGCTGCCCCGGCTGCATCCCAACCGCGCGTCGGCCCTGGCGCTGATGTGCGGGTCGCTGGTTGAAGACGATGCCGATCCCGCCATTCTTTTTCCGACGTTGCAATCGCTGCTGAGCCAGTGGCTGCAGACCCTGCGGCCCTATTGCGCGCAGGAAGTCGAAGCGGACGATGACGAGGTCGAGGAAGCCGACCGCCAGGCCTGGGCGGATGCGCAAGCGAAGATGGCCGCCGTTGCCGAAGACGAGCGCTGGCAGGTCGAAGCCCTGCATCAAGCCGTGGACGTCCTGGTCTTGCCCATGATGACGATGCTGATGCGCGACCAGGGCAACCATCAGGCCTTTGTATCGGACGACGCCTTGATGGGGTTGCTGCACCCCATGGCCACCAGCAACGACAGCCTGCCGTTCGAGCAACTGCATTACTTATGGATGGCGGCGCAAGTCAGCTACCTGGACGAATTGGTCGTGGTGATGCCTGCGTCCCGATCCGGCTTCGTCGTGCAAGCCCACGCCGTCAACAATACCTTCCACGCCTTCACGTTGCTGCAGATCATCATTGGCGAGCATGCCGAGGCCTTGGGTGTGAAGCGGGACATCGCGCCGCGCCAGCCCGATATGGAGCGGGATACCGCCGACTTCCAATGGCTGCAGATCGGCGCCTATGCCGATGGCGAACTGGTCCAGCCGATGCTGTGGGCCTGGGGCGAAGCGGCGTTGCGCCTCAACATGGCCAAACATGGAAGGCGGGTGCTGGTTGCGCTGGAAACCGATGAGGGCACCCAGCGCAATTGGTCGGGATTCAACGGCATCATCCACGACGCGCAGCAGCCGTCGATGACGTTCAAGCGGTATCTGACGGCGGATGAGGTGACGTCTTATCTGGCTTGACCGCCCATGGCAGCAGGCAAACGTGTCACCACTTGCCCGGGTTTTGCGATTGCGATTGCGACTGCATTTGCGACGAGGTGGTGCCGGGTCTTACCGTGTCCACGTATTTTTTATAGCTGTCGATGTACTCCGGGCTGTTGATGTCCGGCGTGTTGTCGCTATTCCAGCTTCTTTCAACGCCGGATTGCTTCCAGGCGGCCAGGTCGCGCATGACGTCGTCGCGGCTCAGGGCGACGTTTGGCTCGGGCGTGGCGGTGGTGGGGGCGGCTCCCATTTGTGCAACGGCGGGGCCAGACAGCAGCGCAAAGGCCGCCAAGGCCACCGGGATGGCGGCGCGGAGGGTCAGGATGGGCTTCATGAAGTGCTCCTTGATGACAAGCGTGATCGCAGCTTTTCCTTGACGGCATGCGTGGGCGCAGGCTCGGGCAAGGACCGCTGCGGGACCGGATTGCCCCCTCTCTCATGGCTTCGGGCCCATCGTAGGGCCGCATGGGTGCAGGCCACATACTCAAAATTGAGTACGCCCGCAGGCGCCTGGACGGCGGCCGTTTGGCTTGACGGGCAGGGCGACCTACAGCAAGGAGGCTAAGCGCACCAGTTCCGCCTGCCGGTTGCATTCCATTTTGCTGAGCAGGGAGGCAACCTGTTTGCGCACCGTCAGCACCGAGGCCTGACGCAGGGTGGCGACTTCTTCCACGCTATGGCCGGCGGCAAGACCAGCGAGGACAGCCGCTTCGGCATGCGTGATGGCAAACACGGATTCCAGTTTGGCGACGTCGGGCATCGCGAAGGCGCTTTTCTTACGCATGCGGATCAGCAACATCCTGCCGCCGATCAGATTCAGGGCGTGTGGCGCGGGGCTGATGTCGATCCAGAAGAACTCTCCCCAGCCGGACGCGGTGGCCAGCGACCGCGTTTTGCCGTCCCGGACGGCTGCGGCGCAGTTGGCGTCGAACAAGCGCTGCACCTTGTGGTCGGCGTGCCGCAGCTTGCCGCCGCGCACCGTCCAGCCTTGGGCGTCGTCCAGATACCGCACCGCCAGCGCGGACATCTCGTTAACCATGGATTCCTTGCTGATCAGCAAGATGGCTTCGTCCAGTTCCGAGAAGGCGCGCTCGATGGATTGCCAGCCGACGGCCAGCGCTTTTTCGCGCTGCGCGAGGTGGCTTTGCAGCGTGCGGAAGTATTGGGCGAAATCACCGGACTGCAGGCGCTGACTGGCTTTGGGGTCGACCGTCGCGCGCTGGAATCCGATGGAGGCGTGCAGCACGGTGTTGGACTCGACGATCAGGCTCAGGATCTGCGCCATCCGGTGCTTGAGCATGAAGTCCGTATAGAACTCCGTGCGTTGCAGCTGGTCGGGGCTGTACATCTGCGCCGTGTCCAGCCAGGTGCCAGCAGGGGCCTGCCGGGAGTCCTGTTCCAGGATGTCGCAACGGTGGTAATGGCCTTGGTAGTCGGCGTAACACGCATCCGAAAATCCGATGGCGGACAGGTTCAGCAGCTTGTTGCGGGCATCGAAGACGATCAGCGTGCCGCTGTCGGCGCCGACCAGGTCTCGGGCGGTGCGCAAAATATCGTGCCAGGGCGGTTCGGGGTCGGTCAGGTGATGCACGGCGTCGATCGCGCGCCGCAAAACAATCTGATGCTCGGCCATGGTGTACCTCCAACGCTGGTTCAAACGTAATTGCTGCTACGTGTCTCAGGTGCTGGTGGGGAGCTTCGGCCTATTCGGACCAAAGCGGTGCTCGGCTGCTGCGGATCAGAGCGGAAGGGTTGGCGAGGTGGGGCGCATGGATAGCGGCCGCCGCGGACCCAAGCGGAAATTATCCTCGCAAAATGGCGGCGAAGGACAAAATCGTTACGCCCTGCGATCAGGAAAAGTGCCGCGTTTGCCACGCGTGGTGCAGCCGCACCGGGGTATTTCGACCGGATGGGCAGGCAGGCGCCCTAGGGCTTGGCGTTTGCCGCAGCAGAAGGCAATACCGCGACCCGCCAGAAGTCCAGGAAATGGCGCTTTTTCAAGGGGTCCAGATACACCAGCAATCCCACGCCCAGGCCCATCGGACGCACGCCTGCCGCAGGGACGACGGATGCGCTGACGGGCCGCATGCCGGATTGCAGCGAGACCATTTCCTGTCCGCGCGCCGACAGCAGATAGTCCAGAAGCAGGGCGCCCAGGTCCGCGCGCGGCGCCTGCCTGGGAATGACCGCCGACCGTGACAGCATCAGCGTGTAGTCCTGCGGGTAGATGATCGCCAGCGGCGCGCCTTGGTCGATGCGGTGCCGGGTGTAGGACTCCAACAGGTTGTAGGCCAGCGTGATGTCGCCGCGCTCGAGCTTGTCCAGGGCGTCTTCGGTGGATTGATGGACGGTGACGCCGCTCGCGCCCAGCGCCGCCAGTAGCGCGCCGGCCATGCTGTCCAACCGGGTGTCCTGCGTGGCAGCCAGGTAACCGATGCCGCTGCCCTGGACGTCGTAAGTCGAGATCCTGCCGGCCAGGGGCTGGTCCGGGGCCTGCAGCAGGGACAGCAGTTCGCGTCGGGTGCGGGGAGCGCGGGCGGCGTCGAGCTTGCGCGTGTTGTAGACCATCACGATGGGATCGGTGCCGATGCTGAAGACCTCGTCCCGCCAGTTGGCCCAGGCGGGCAGCGACCGCGTCTCGGGCGAGACATGGGCTTGCGCGTAGCCGTCGTTGACGAGCTTGGTCTGCAAGTCCATGGCGCTGCTGATGATCAGGTCCGGGCCGGATCGGGCAGCGCCGGCCTGGCCGCGGGCCACGGTTTCAGCGTAGAGCTCCTGCGTGGTCAGTTCGGTGTATTCCAGGCGGATCGTGGGGTTCAGCCTGCTGAAGTCTTCCAGCACGCCTTTGAACACCTGCACGCTGTTGGAGGCGTGCAGGACCAGCACGTGCTTGCTGTCGGCAGGCCCCAGCGTGAGGCCCGCGCCGCTGGCTTCCTGGGCATGCACGGTGGGCAGGAGCAGCAGCAAGGCGGCGATTGTGACCAGGCCGCGGCCGAACCCGCGCAGGGATGACAAGGCGCTACGCATCATGGGGGCCGGCCGGTAAGGTGATGACGGCGTCCAACCCGCCGCTCACGCGGTTGCTCAGGCTGAGCTTGCCGTGATGGATGTCCACTACGCGTTTGATGATGGACAGGCCCAGGCCGGCGCCGGGCGTGCGGGGATTGGGGCCGCGTGCAAAGCGTTCAAAGGCGGTGTTGGCCAAGGCCGGTGGAATGCCTGGCCCCTGATCGGACACGGTAATCCGCCAGGACGCGTCGTGGCGGTCCAGCCGGATGTCGATGTGGCCGTCGGGACTGGCGCCGTGGCGCAGCGCGTTGTCGATCAGATTCTTGAAGGCCTCACGCAGCATCAGGCTGTCGCCCTGGATGTGGGGCGCTTCGCCCGCCGCCGTGCCTGGCAGGTGCAGGCGCACGTCGGGCTGGGGGTCGGCTTGCGGGATGGTGTCGTAGGCCGCCTGGCTCAGCAGCTCGGCCAGATTCACCGGTTGGAACTGTTTGACGTTGCTGCGGTGGATGACGCTGGCGTCGCTTAACAGCTGGTTGACCAGGCGCGACAGCTTTTCCGCATTGCGCAGCACGGCCAGCAGGCTGCGGCGTTGTTCGGCGGCGTTTTCCTCATCCAGCGCCACCTCCATCTGCGCGTGCAGCGCGGCCAGCGGCGTGCGCAGTTGATGCGCGGCCTCGGCGATGAACAGGCGCAGCGTATCCAGATTGTCCGACAGGCGCGCCATGAAGCCATCCAGCGCGTGGACCAGCTTATCCAACTCTTCAGGCACGGGGGCGTGGATAGGATGCAGGTCCGACGCGCTGCGGGCGGCAAGTTCGCGTTCGATGCGCTGGATGGGCGACAACGAGCGCTGCAGGCCCCAATACGCCAGGGCCAGTGCCGCCGCGGTGAAACCCATCAACGCCAGCGTGCCTTGCCAGAGGATGCCCTGGGCCAGCGCATGGCGCGCCTCGCGGGTCTGCGCCACCTGGATGACGGCCACCTCGGCGTTGCGCGGGCCGGCAACTTTGCGGGCCATCCAGGCAATGCGCACGGGCTCGCCCTGGTAGACGGCTGCGTACAGTTGGGGGACGCCAGCGGTGCTGGCGGCGTCCACGCCGGCCGGGGCGGGCAAGTCCCCATAGCCCGAGATCAGGGCGCCGTCGCGGGCGGCCACGCGATAGAACACCCGGTCGCGCGGGGCCTGCTCCAACAGCGCCAGCGCGGCATACGGCATGTCCATTTGCCATTCGCCCTGCACCAGTTGCAGGCTGTCGGCCATGGACAGGACGGAGGCGCGCAGCAACTGGTCGTAGGTGGTGTCGGCAGTCTGCTGCGCATACCCGCGCACCAGCAGATACAGGGCGCCCAGGCCCACGGCAAAAAGCGCCAGCAGCATGGTCAGCAGCCGGCGTCGGACCGAGAGGCGGCGGTGCTGCACAGCTTAGTCCTGCGGCGTATCGGGCGCTGCGGTGCTACGGCCCGAGTCGTCGGCCGCGGTCAGCAGATAGCCGGTGCCGCGTTGCGTTTCGATGCGCAGCGGCGATCCTTCCAGCTTGCGGCGCAGGCGGGCGATATAGACCTCGATGGCGTTGGGGGCGGCATCGTCGTCGAAGGCGAACAGCTTGTTGGCGATTTCCGATTTGCTGACGGCGCGGTTCATGCCGGCCAGCAGGATTTCCAGCAGGCTGTATTCGCGCTTGGGCAGGTCGATGCGCTGGCCGGCCAGGGTTACCTGGCGGGCGGCGCTGTCGATGGTCAGGTCGCCGAAGCGCTGCACACCCGTGGCCTGGGCGATGGGCCGGCGCAGCAGGGCGCGGCAGCGGGCTTCCAGTTCGCGGAAGTCGAAGGGTTTGGCCAGGTAGTCGTCGGCGCCGGTATCCAGGGCATGGACACGGTCCTCGATGTCGATGCGGGCGGTCAGCGCCAGCACCGGCGTCTTGCTGCCGCGGTCGCGCAGCCGATGCAGGATGTCGAAGCCGGACATGCGGGGCAGCCCGATGTCCAGGATGACCAGATCGAAGGTCTCGTACTGGAGGACGCCGTCGGCGCTGAGACCGTCGTTCTGCAGGTCCACGGCATGGCCGAGACGGCGCAGCCGGCGGACGATGGCGTCGGCCAGATCCTCGTCGTCTTCGATTACCAGGATGCGCATGGGCCCGATTGTAGTGCCGTCGGCTTTACCCCGGTCGTGCGGGCTTGCTTACAAAAAAACGACAGGTTCCAGACAGCTTTTCTTCCTAGTCTTCTGCACCTGCTTCCCCCGCCGGAGGCAGTGCCACACATAACAACGACTAGTCGGAGATACCCCTCATGCTTCTGACCCTGCTTGGCTTCGGCATGGTGATCACGTTCATGACGCTGATCATGACCAAGCGCCTGTCCCCGTTGGTCGCCCTTATCCTCGTCCCCATTATTTTTGCGTTGCTGGGCGGCTTCGGCGCCGGCATCGACAAGATGATGCTGGACGGCATCCGCAAGATTGCGCCCACGGGCGTGATGCTGATGTTCGCCATCCTGTATTTCGGGGTGATGATCGACGCCGGCCTGTTCGACCCCATCGTGGGCCGCATCCTGCGCGCGGTGAAGGGCGATCCCTTGAAAATCGTGGTCGGCACCACCGTGCTGGCCCTGGTGATTTCGCTGGACGGTGACGGTTCCACGACCTACATGATCGTGGTGGCCTCGATGCTGCCGCTGTACCGCCGCCTGAAGATGAACGCGCTGTCCATGACCTGCCTGGCGATGCTGGCCAGCGGCGTGATGAACCTGACGCCGTGGGGCGGGCCGACGGCGCGCGCCGCCAGCGCCCTGCACGTGGACGCGGGCGACATCTTCGTGCCGCTGGTGCCGGTGATGGGCGTGGCGATTGTCTCGATCCTGGTCCTGGCGTTCTTCCTGGGCTTGCGTGAACGGCGCCGCCTGGGCGTGCTGTCGCTGCCCGCTGGCGCGTCGCTGCATGCCGGCTACGACGAAGACGGCCCCAAGAACCTGCCCGAGATCGAAGTCGACCACGACCTGCGCCGCCCCAAGCTGCTGTGGGTGAACGCGGGCCTGACGCTGGCGCTGATGGTCAGCCTGGTGATGGGCATCCTGCCGCTGCCGGTGTTGTTCATGATCGCCTTCGCGGTGGCGCTGATCATCAACTACCCGAACCTGGCCGAGCAGCGCCGCCGCGTCGCCCAGCATGCGGGCAACGTGCTGTCGGTGGTGTCGCTGATCTTCGCCGCCGGCATCTTCACGGGCATCCTGTCGGGCACGGGCATGGTGGAAGCCATGTCGCGCAGCCTGCTGGCCGTGATTCCGGATGCCATGGGTCCGTACTTGGCCGGCATCACCGCGCTGGTCAGCCTGCCGTTCACGTTCTTCATGTCGAACGACGCCTTCTACTTCGGCGTGTTGCCGATCCTGAGCGAAGCCGCCCAGGGCTATGGGATTTCACCGGTGGAAATGGCGCGCGCATCGCTCATCGGCCAGCCGGTGCATCTGCTGAGCCCTCTGGTGCCGTCGACCTACCTGCTGGTCGGCTTGGCCGGCGTGGAATTCGGCGACCACCAGCGCTATTCGCTGAAGTGGGCCACGATGGTCTGCATGGTGATGCTGGCGGCCGCCCTGGCGTTCGGCCTGTTCCCCCTGGTGGGCGCGGTCGCCTGATCCGCGGCGCCTGCCGCACTTTCATAAAGGAACGTTCATGGCTTTGCGTATTGCTTACGTCACCAGCGGAATGGGCCACACGGGCACCGCGATCTGCCAGGCGCTGCATCATGCCGGACACCGTGTGGTGGCCGGCTGCGGCCCGCGCTCGTCGCGCCGCGACGGCTGGCTGAAGGAACAGAAATCCCTGGGCTACGACTTCATCGCCTCGGAAGGCGACGCGACCGATTGGGCCTCGACCGAGGCCGCGTTCGCCAAGGTCCGCCGCGAAGTCGGCGAGATCGACGTGCTGGTCAACAACGCCGGCTCGATGCTGGACATGCGTTTTCGCCAGATGGCGTATGCGGACTGGTCGGCCGTGCTGCGCAGCAACCTGGACACCTTGTTCAACAGCACCAAGCAGGTGGTCGACAGCATGGCCGACCGCGGCTGGGGTCGCATCATCAACATCGGGTCCGTGGCGGCGGAAAAAGGCCAGATCGGCCAGATCAACTACGCCACGGCCAAGGGCGCGGTGATCGGCTTCACGCGGTCGCTGGCGCAGGAAGTGGCGGCGCGCGGCGTGACGGTGAACCTGGTGTCGCCGGGCTTCATTGCCGACGATACCGTCAAGGCCTTCCCGCCCGCGCTGCTGGACCGCATCATCGAAAGCGTGCCCGTCGGACGGCTGGGCACCGCCCGCGACCTGGCCGGGCTCTGCGCATGGCTGGCGTCCGACGAAGCGGCGTTCGTGACGGGCGCCAACTACGCCATCAACGGCGGCGTATACATGAGCTGACGGCCAGCGCGCCTAGTGCGCGCGGCGCTTCAGGAAATCCGGGATGGACGTGGCGGTGCGCTTGCTGTCGGCCAGCCACTCCACGCGCCATTCGGTGATCCGCGCTTCGGTGAAATGCTCGAAGACGCCCGGGGTGGGTTCGTTGATCGATTCAAACTGCCGGACCAGCACCAGCGGCTGCTCCGCGCCCGGCGTCTCGTTCGCGCATTCTGCCGCGTCCTCGAAGGTAGCGAACGCGTAGTAATAGTCGTCGCCGTCGTGCAAGTCTTCGCCGCCCGCATGCGGGTGCACCCACACGCGGTACTCCAGCACGTCGTCATAGAAATATCCGCCGCCGGACTTCGTCAGGGCGGGGTATTCGCCGACCTGGTCGGGATCGATGGCGGCGGGGTAGGGGGAAGGAGCGGAAGACGTCATTGTGCAGAATTCTTGCAGGGGTTGATGGGGCTCGAGATGCAGGGCGACACCTTATCCGATCTTTGGCGGGATTAGTGCGTCAACGCCAGGTGGGCGATGTATCCGGACCGGCTCTCTCCGGCAGCGCGCGCCTTTGCGTCGATCCTGGCGAGTATTCGGCGAGGCAGGGTGATATTGACGCGTTCGATGGTGTCATCCATCACGGCAGGATCGATTTCAACGATCGCCCAGATCCAGCCTGCGAACTCCGGCTTCGATTGATGCGTGTGAATGCGGCCGGGAGGGGGCACAGGTTCACCGCTGTCTAATGCAGACTCGATCCAAAGTTCGATCGCTTCTTTGGCGTTCTCGATGGCGTCGTCGATGCCCGAGTCGGCGGCAGAAAAGCAACCGGGCAGATCCGGGACTACCACGCCCCAGGCTTGCACGTCGCTACCGGGTTCTATGGCGATGGGGTATTTCATACGTTTCCTTGGTAAGCCAAGCGCGCGCAGTCCGGCGTTGGCCGCAATGCGTCTATTTCAGGCCCGCCTGCTTCAATATCGAGGCGACCAACCCGATCCCCAGGTCTTTCTTGGGATGAGGCACGGTGATGTGACCGGGTCTGTCGGGGTGGACGAATATATGGTGCGAACCTCGGGCATGCCTGAATACCCATCCCGCCCGGCGTAACTGCTTAATGATCTCTAGGCTGTTCATGATGTGTACCATACACATCGTGAAAATGAAACGAGCGCGCGCTTGTGATTTATCAGACGGTGCGACCGGCCTAAGGCCTCCGCATGCGCAAGCGTTGGGGAAACCCGCAGGCTACGTGCATTGCCACAGCTGCCCGCTCACGCGGCAGTCTGGGCACCAGAACGTGTAATTGCAGCCCCCGCTGCCCCATAGCCATTCGCCGCCGTCGGCCTGGGGCAACCCGGAATCCAGCTGCATGACGGCAGCCATGTCCTGTTGGCAGTCGGGGCAGGCGGGGTAGTCGGCGGATTGCACCCAACTGGGCGCGCCGCCGACGCGGCTGAGATTCTGGCGGCCGTTCGATTCGCCCCAGTCCTGGCAGGTCCAACGGGCGGGCGCGGTAAAGAGCTGGACCTCGGCCTCCAGCAAGGCGCCGGCGACGAAGTCGGGTGTCGACGGGGCGTCGCGCTGCTGGGCCGGATGCGCGCTGGCGACGCCATTGGCATCGTGCCGGTAGAACAGCGGACCGTCGCTCTCCCAACCCTGGCAGGACAGGCATGTCGCGAATTCGATTGGGCTGCCGCTCTCGATGCCCGCGCGGGCGGGTTCGGGCAGGGACAGCAAGCGATGCAAGGGCGCATGGCAAAGTCCGCAGGTGCTGGCAAGCTCGCCGCCCATGCGCGCATGCGTGACGGGCGGCGTCCCGGCGTTCCAGGTGGGATGGGCCCTGTGGATGTCGCGCCGCCAGGCGGGTTGATCGGCCAGCATGCGCTTGCGCTGCGCGGCGTTGAAGCCGATATGCAGGGGCCGTTCCGTGTGCAGCGAGCGCAGGCCGTCGGCGTGCCGGGTGTAGCCGGCAAGCATCAGCCAGGACGCGGCAGCGGGATCCGAGGCATCGGGGAACAGTCGCGTCAACGCGTGCAACACGGCATCGGGCCGGCGCGACCGCAGCAAGGCAATGGCGCGTGCGCGGCCCAGCGTTCCTTCGGTGGTGTCGTGCTCAAGCGCGGCGCACCAGGCTTCCACTGTCGCAGCGTCCAACGCGCGCCAGGCCTGGCCATCCAGATATTCCGGACCGCCTTCGCCCGCGTGCGCGGCGGCCAGCAACGGTTCCCAGTTGCCCGCAAAGACATGAGGGTATTGCAGGGCGGCGGAATCCAGCACGGCAGACAGGAGGTCCGACCGGTCCCCCTGCATCGCGCGCTGCCAGGCCAGGCTGACCGTGGCCACGTACGTGTCGTCGTCCATCAAGTCGAGCGCGGCGTCGATGAACGTGGCGTTATCGAGCGACCGGTCCAGCGCCAGCGCGACCAGATCGCCCAACGCCTTGGGGTCTTCACGATGCAGTTGCAGCGTTTGCGCCATGGGGTCGCTGTTCTTCCAACCCAGGCGTTCGAAAGCATCCAGAATGGCAGTGGGGTCTTGCATGGGCGGGCCCTGAGAATTTTCAGGCCAAAAGCATATCCCATGCGGGCCAGGCAGGCGCCTTACCGCCCCAGTTTCATCGACACATCCGTATGCGTGCCGCGGTCCAGGTCTGCACCAAGAGACTGATCCCAGTCGGGCAGGTTCAACAGTTCCTTGCCGATTTCGCCCGCTTCGATGCGCCGGGCGATGTCGTCCAGCAGCAAGGTGCGCGTGGCGAAGCCCTTGCCTTGCAGGTCCCGCGCGAACAGCCGGTACGTCAGGTTGGGTTCCGCGCCTTTCATGACGCCCAGGTCCAGAATGCGGCCTTGTTCATTGCGCATCAGCAGATGCCCGGGGCGGGCGTAGATACGGTAGATGCGCCAGGGCGACGAGATGGCTGCATGTTCGCGCTGCGCTTCACGCTTGGGCTCGCCGCTGTTGCCGCGAGGCGGCATGGACGGAGGCGGAAGCAGTTTGACGCAGGCGTTGGCGAATTTGGCGATCGACCTTCTGAATGCGCTCACGCGTATTCTGCGATCGGCGCGGACGCCATTGACGCGACGCGTGACATTCGAAGGGACTGCGAGAGGTTATTACGTTGAATGGGCATGACCATACTCCTGTATGGCGATACGGCGAAGGTAACGCACGTTCAAGCACCATCGCACCAGCATACGCGCTTTACCTCGCGCGCGTAGTTAAAAGCAGGGTTGGTTACGCAATAGGCAAACAATAAGGGGCATGCAGGCATGCAGGCGCGTTTTTTTCGGGCCAAATAACCGCCAGTTGGAACCGGAATAACTATTTGGTGGTAATCGGAAACGCTGATTGACTTTAAGAACCCCTGCACCCATAGTGGACTTGAAGCTTTTCGAGCATCGTGATTTTCGTCCGGTCTTGCACCCTTGGGGGCGCTTCATTGTTCGCAGTCCTTTCCTTGACAGGCTCATTTCGCGGGCGGTGCCCGCATTTAAAGGAAAGAGATTATGGAAACCGGAATCGTCAAGTGGTTCAACGACGCCAAAGGATTTGGCTTCATCATGCCCGAGAACGGCGGCAAGGATTTGTTTGCGCATTTCTCGGAAATCGTGAGCGACGGGCATAAGGTGCTGCTGGAAAACCAGCGCGTCAGCTATGTCACCGCGCAGGGCGCCAAAGGCCCGCACGCCACGCAAATCCGCGCTTTGTGAATGAAGGCCCTTGCGGCCTTTTGATCAAATAGGGGGTTTCATGTTTCACAACAATATGGTCTACAAGGGCTATCGGCTCACTGCTAGTGTTTCCCGGATTTCAGTCGGGGGCAGTGGCCGGCCCGCCTTCACCGCAACGGTTGCGGTGGAACTTGCGGCAGATCAGGACAAGCTCAACGAACATCATGCCGTCCCGTTGTTCGAATCGGGTGGATTCGTTTCCAGCCCGGGAATGGCGGTGGATGCCGCGATCAATCATGGCAGGCTCGTGGTTGACGCACATGCCAGGCCAGTTTGATGTCCGGCAGCATCGCGCTGCGCCTATGCCTGACCGGGCCGCCCTGAATTCCACGGGCGGCCTTTTATTTTCCAGCGGCATCGTTTGATCCTGCCGTTGGTGCTTTCACCCCGCATGCCCAGGAGAATCGCATGTCGAATTCAACCGGCAGGGCAGGCAGGGCGCGATGGGACGATGAAGGCGGCGCGCGTTTTTCCGCGTTGGCCACGTCATTCGCGCTTGAGCAACTGGACGACGCCGAGCAGCGCATCCTGGCTTTTCTTGGCGCCTCTGTGCTGAACCAGTGGCAGGAACTTTCGCAAGACGCGCGGCAACGCATCCTGGCCCTTGGCATGGCGCAAGCCGACTTCCATCCTCCGCAAGTGAAGATGCGCATTGCGCGTTTCATGGCGGACGGTGGCAGCGGCCGGCCCGGGGACATGCCGCCCGTGCGCATGCGGCCGGGCATCACGCGCGTGGAGCGCGACGATGACGACTTTGTCGATCGCGCCAAGACGGCTTACAAGCAGGACGGTGGCGCTGAAGAACCGGCGCACTATAGCCACATCAACGAATTCGAAGGAAAACGTGTCGTCGTTCTGCGCAACAAGCGCGGCGTGCTTGCCGTGTACGAAGACGTGCAAGGCCTGGTGACACGGCTGGCGCGCTGGCCCGCTTCCTGGGTGTGAGGCAAGACGGGTCGGCGCCTTTTCAGCGCAGCGCGTCGACCTTTCGGATGCATCGTGGACGCACTGGTGTAAAGTCATTTCCCCACGATTTTTCCCTGAAGGAACGATGGTGAATGACTCCCACGAAACGTCGATACTGCTTTTCTCGTACGGGACGCTGCAGGACAAGGCGGTGCAGTTGGCCAATTTTGGGCGCGAGCTGACCGGGCGGCCCGATGCGATGACGGGGTATGTCCAGCACTGGGTGGCCATTACCGATCCCGAGGTCCTGAAGACCAGCGGCAAGGCCGAGCACCCCATCGTGTACGCCAGCTACGACCCGAAGGACGAAGTCCACGGCACGGTGTTCGAGATCAGCCAGAAGGAACTGCACGCCGCCGACAGCTATGAAGTCGCGGACTACAAGCGCGTGTCAGTGTTGCTGAAATCCGGCGTGCACGCCTGGGTGTACATCAAGGCCTGATGCGCCGTCTTCCGCCTTATTCCTTCAGCCCCAGGCGCCGCGCCAGCTTGTGCAGGTTGCTGGGGTCCACGTCCAGCGCGCGTGCGGCGTGGGCCCAGTTGCCCTCGTGCGCCTGCAGCGCCCGGCGGATCGCCTGGCGTTGGCAGGCGTCCACCGTGTCGCGCAATGACGGCAGGCCGGCGGCCGGCACGTCATCTAGCGCCAGCGCTTCCGTGACGGGCACCGGCGCGTTGTGGTCCGACACGTCCAGCAGGCTGGTCTCAAGCGTGACGATGTCGTTGCGGTTGGCGCCGTGGCTGACCGCCTTGATGGCGGCCCGGCTGATCACGTGTTCCAGTTCCCGCACGTTGCCGGGCCAGGAATAGCGGCGCAGCATTTCTTCGGCGTCTTCCGACAACCGCAGGCTGCGCAGGCCCAGCCGCGCGCGGTTCAGTTCCAGGTAGCGGCCGGCCAGCAGCAGCACGTCATTGCCGCGCTCGCGCAGCGGCGGGATCGGAACGGGGTAGACCGACAGGCGGTGATAGAGGTCGGCCCGGAAATCGCCGGCCTGCACCAGGTCGCTCAGGCTGCGGTTGGTGGCTGCCACGATGCGCACGTCCACCGTGCGCGGGCGGTCGTCGCCCAGGCGCTGGATCTCGCCGTTCTGCAGCGCGCGCAGCAGTTTGGCCTGCACCAGCAGCGGCAGTTCGCCCACTTCATCCAGGAACAGCGTGCCGCCGTTGGCCGCTTCGAAGCGCCCGGGCCGGTCGGTGACCGCGCCGGAGAACGCGCCCTTGGCGTGGCCGAACAATTCGCTTTCCGCCAGGGACTCCGGCAGGGCGGCGCAGTTCACGTGTACCAGCGGCTTGCCGCTGCGGCGCGACAGGCGGTGCACGCGATGCGCGAACAACTCCTTGCCGACACCGGTTTCGCCCAGCAGCAGGATCGGCAGGTCGGAATCGGCCACCACCTGGATCTCGTGCAGCAGCCGGGTGATGGGCGGGCTGTTGCCCAGGATTTCGTGCCGGTCCGGCGCCACGCTGTCGGCGGGGGCGGGGCCGCGGGCGTCGCGCAAGGCGCGGATCTCGGTTTCCAGCCGCGTGGTGCGCAGCGCGGCTTCGACCAGCACGATGGCGTCGCGCAGTTCGGACTGCGCTTGCCCGTCGAAGGTGCCGACATCCAGCGCATCCAGCGTCAGCACGCCCCAGGGTTTGCCTTCGACGTGCAGGCTGGTACCCATGCAGTCGTGTACCGGCAGCGGCTTGCCGGCCATGCCGTTGATCAGGCCGTCATAGGGATCGGGAAGCGTGCTGTCGTGGTGGAAACAGGTGACGCCGCGCCGGGCCAGGATGGCGGCCAGGCGCGGGTGCTGGTGCACGGCAAAGCGCCGGCCCAGCGCGTCCTGGGTCAGGCCGTCCACCGCGATGGGGCGCAGATGGTCTTCTTCCTGTTGAAGCAAGGCCACCGCGCCGCAACGAAAATGCGCGCGCAGGCTGGAGACCAGCCGTTGCAGGCGGATGGCCGGCGGCAGGTCGGCGACCAGATCGGCAAGCAAGAGGTTATGCATGGGGTGGATTTTACCGTCCAAGGGTGATTAAAACCCTATCGTGCGACGGTGCTATCTACCCTGTATTTTGCAGGTGATTGATTTAACGCAAGATTTTTCTGGCACGCTTTTCGCTTCTATCCCAGTACCCGTCAAGATCACTGGAGAGACGCGATGAGCATGGTTGAGCAATCCCTGGGCCAATTGGCCCGCAGCATTCCGGGCGCCACGCAGGTGTTCCACGAATACGACCTGGATTTCTGCTGTGGCGGCAAGAAAAGCCTGGGCGAGGCAGCGGCCCAACGGTCGCTGGACCCGACCCAGATCGAGGCGCGCCTCGTCGCGCTGTCCCACAACCCGCCCCAGGAAACGGATTGGGGCCAGGCGTCGGCTGCTGAACTGATCGACCACATCCTGGCCCGCTATCACGACGTGCATCGCCAGCAGTTGCCCGAGCTGATCCGGCTGGCCTTGAAGGTCGAGCAGGTGCATGCCGACAGCCCGGATTGCCCGGCCGGCCTGGCGGACCACCTGCGCACGATGCAGCAGGAACTGGAAAGCCACATGCAAAAAGAAGAGCAGGTGCTGTTTCCCATGCTGGCCCGCGGCCATGGCGCGATGGCGACGATGCCGATCATGGTGATGCGCATGGAGCACGATGACCATGGCGTGGCACTGGAACGCCTGCTGGCGCTGACGCACGACCTGACGTTGCCGCGCGCCGCATGCAATACCTGGCGCGCGCTCTACTTGGGCATCCGCACGTTCAAGGAAGACCTGATGGCGCACATCCATCTGGAAAACAACATCCTGTTCGACGATGCCGCGGCGCCGGCGCGCAACTAAGCGGCCCGCCGCCCCGAGTTCCGCCTAGCGGTCCTGGGGCGGCACCCCGTCCAGGCTGCGGCGCAGCGCCTCGTGCGCGGCCAGATCCACCGGGCGATGCTTGCGTTCGGCACTGGCAGGGTGCTTGCCCAGGTAGTTGCCCCCCTTGCGGTCGCTGGCCGGGCGGATGGGGCGTGGGGTGAAGCCGCCGCCGCAGTTGGGGCAGACGTTGCCTAGCAGCGTGTCCACGCAGTCCGCGCAGAACGTGCATTCAAAGCTGCAGATGCGGGCCAGGCCGGAGGCGGGGGGCAAGGCGGTGTCGCAATGTTCGCAGGAGGGGCGCAGCGCAAGCATTTGGGGCGTCCTAGGCAAGAGGGGGCGAAGCAGGAAGGGTAGCGCCGGGGCGACCGTTGCGCCAAGCCCGATCCCGACACAAAAGGAATGAAAACGGCCAACCATGTTGCAGCCGGGCAGCGCTTGCCGCCTGTACACTCGGATCACCTTAGGCTCAGGGGATCCTGGATGGCTGGTAGCAGCTTCTTCGCATTGTTCGACGACATCGCCACGATTCTGGATGACGTCTCCGTCATGACCAAAGTGGCGGCCAAGAAGACGGCCGGCGTGCTGGGCGACGACCTGGCGCTGAACGCGCAGCAAGTGACCGGCGTGCCGGTCAACCGGGAATTGCCCGTCGTGTGGGCGGTGGCCCGGGGTTCCTTCATCAATAAGCTGATCCTGGTGCCGTCGGCGCTCTTGATCAGCGCCTTTCTGCCATGGGCGGTGACGCCGCTGCTGATGCTGGGCGGGGCGTTCCTCTGCTTCGAAGGCGTGGAAAAACTGGCCCACAAGTTCCTGCCGCATGGCGAGTCCGCGGAAGGTAATCATGCCGCACGCGCAGAAGCCCTGCAGAACGCGTCCGTGGACATGGTCGCGTTCGAGCGCGACAAGATCAAAGGCGCGGTGCGCACCGATTTCATCCTGTCCGCCGAGATCATCGTCATCAGCCTGGACGCCGTGGCGAACGCCGATTTCACGCGCCAGGTGCTGGTGCTGTCGATCATTGCCGTGGCCATGACGGTAGGTGTCTACGGGCTGGTGGCCGGCATCGTCAAGCTGGACGACCTGGGCCTGTACCTGAGCCAGAAGCGGTCGCAGGCGACGGCGTGGCTGGGCAAGCGCATCGTGGGCGCGGCGCCCTACCTGATGAAGACTTTGTCGGTGGTGGGCACCGCGGCCATGTTCATGGTGGGCGGCGCCATCCTGACCCATGGCATCCCGCCTGTGCATGCCGCCGTGGAGCAGGCCGCCGCCGCGGTGGGCGGGGGCGGCGTGGTCCATGCGCTGACGTCCACCTTGCTCAACGCCCTGTTCGGCATCGCCGCCGGGGCAGTGGTGCTGGGCTTGGTCAGCGTCGCGAAGCGGCTGTTCAAGAAAGGCTGAACGCCGTGCGGCGCCGCACCTGTGCGGCGCCTTGATTACCTCTCCCCCCAGGATGACACGACGGCCGGGCCTACCGGTCCGGACCCGTTGGCCCTAGGGAATCCCCTGCCTTGTTGACCGGAAACGCATGCGCCTAAAATTGGCGCCAATTTATGTGATTATTGTTCTGACCACCGGCATAGACCATGTGCCCGCCCGCGCGGCCATGGAAACGAGGAAATCATGCAGTCCAACGCAGCTCCCGCCATCCAACCCGACGCCGCCCGCGCGCGGGCCATGTACGACCTGGGCCACAGCACCGTTTTCGCGGCCCGCACCGATCCGCGCTTTTCCTATTGCATGTATGTGCCCCCGCACATCGACGCCGCCCGCCACCCGATGGAGCTGGTGGTGATCATGCACGGCACCGGCCGCGCCTTCGTGGAATACCGCGACGCGTTCGCCGAGTTCGCGCGCTGGAACGACTGCATCGTGCTGTGTCCGCTGTTCCCCGTGGGCCCGCTGGGCGACGGCAACCGCGACGGCTTCAAGCAGCTGCGCGAAGGCGACATCCGCTACGACCAGATCCTGCTGGACATGGTGGCCGAAGTCGGCGAGAAGTTCGGCCGCGATTTCAAGAAGTTCGGCCTGTTCGGCTATTCGGGCGGTGGCCAGTTCGTCAACCGTTTCGCCTACCTGCACCCGGAAAGCCTGTGGGCCGTGTCGATCGGCGCGCCGGGTTCGGTCACGCTGCTGGACCCGAGCCAGGACTGGTGGGTCGGCGTGCGCGACGCCGAGGCCCGCTTCGGCAAGGGCGTCGACATCGAGGCGCTCAAGCAGGTGGCGGTCCACATGATCGTGGGCAAGGCCGACCTGGAAACCTGGGAAATCACCCATCGCGAAGGCGGCAAGTTCTTCATGCCGGGCGCCAACGACGCCGGCAAGACGCGCCCCGAGCGCCTGGAGTCGCTGCGCCGTTCGTTCGAAGCCCAAGGCGTGAAGGCGGTGCTGGACGTAGTGGAAAACGTGCCGCACGACGGCTTGAAGTGCGTGGGCCAGGTGCAGGACTTCCTGGCGGATGCGCTGCGCAAGTTGCGACATGCTGAAAATTGATATCGCTGAACGCGGGCGCGGCGCACAGCCGCTCCGCGTTCGGGAATAGGAGAGGGCCATGCTGCGTTTTGCGCTATCCCGAATTGTCATGGCCGTGCCGACCCTGCTGATCGTGGCGGTAGCGGTGTTCGTGATGATCCGGCTGATTCCGGGCGATCCCGCCCAACTGCTGCTGGGCGATCTGGCGACGCCGGCCGCCCTGGCGGACCTGCGTGCGCGCCTGGGGCTGGACCAGACCTGGCTGACCCAGTTCGGCATCTGGTTCGGCAACATGCTGCACGGCGATCTGGGATCGTCCATCAACACCGGCCAGCCCGTGCTGCCGCTGGTGTGGGACCGCTTCCTGATCAGCGGGCGCGTGGTACTGGTGGCGGTGCTGTTTGCCGCGCTGGTGGCCGTGCCCGCCGGCATGATCGCGGCCTGGAAGCAGAACAAATGGCCCGACCTGTTCCTGGTCGGTTCGGCAACCCTGCTGGTATCCATCCCGACTTTCTGGCTGGGCTTGCTGCTGCTGATCTTCTTTGGCCTGAAGCTGCAGTGGCTGCCGGTGGTGGGCTACGTGTCCATTGGTGAAGACTGGAAGGCGGGCCTGCTGTACCTGGCCATGCCGATCCTGACGCTCTTCCTGCATGAGATCGGGGTGCTGATGCGGATGGCGCGCGCCAGCACGCTGGAAGTGCTGCGGCTGGACTACATCACCCATGCGCGCGCCAAGGGCCTGTCCGAATCGGCCGTGCTGATGCGCCACGCCTTTCGCAACGCCTTCGGCCCGACCTGGACGTTGATCGGCCTGGTGCTGGGCAACCTGTTGGGCGGCATCGCGGTCGTGGAAACGGTGTTCACCATTCCCGGACTGGGGCGTTTGCTGGTGGATTCGATCTTCGCGCGCGACTATCCCGTGATCCAGGGCTGCCTGCTGTTCGTGGGCGTGGTCTACGTGATTGTGAACCTGCTGATCGACCTGTGCTATCCCATCTTCGACCCGAGAGTGACCGCCGAATGAAAAAGCGAATCGCAGCTAACGCGCTCCTGGGCGGCGTGATCGTCGGGGCGATGATCGTCGCGGCGATCATGGGCGCCTTCTGGACGCCGCATGACCCGCTCAAGATCAACTTCGTCGCCCGGCTCAAGCCGCCCGGCGGAGACTTCCTGCTGGGCACCGACGAATTCGGCCGTGACGAGCTGTCGCGCCTGTTGGCGGGCGCATCCAGCAGCGTCTGGATCAGCCTGCTGACCGTCACGTTCGCCATCGTGGCGGGCACCGCCATCGGCACCCTGACGGGTTTCGTGCGCGGTTGGACCGACCGCATCATCATGGCCTTCAACAACGCGCTGCTGGCCTTTCCGGGCCTGCTGCTGGCGCTGGGGCTGCTGGCGGTGGTGGGCGCCAACAAGTACGGCATCATCCTGGCGCTGGGCCTGGCCTATACGCCGTCGGTGACGCGCATCGTGCGGGGCACGGTGCTGTCGTTGCGCGAAAAGGAGTTCATCGAATCGTCCCGGGTGCTGGGCAATTCCGAGCTCTACACCATGTTCCGGCACGTGCTGCCCAATTGCGTGGCGCCGCTTACCGTGTTGGCCACGTCCATGTTCGGCTGGGTGATCCTGGCGGAAAGCGCGCTGTCGTTCCTGGGCCTGGGCGTGCCGCCGCCCGCGCCGACGTGGGGCAACATGCTGGCCGCCGCGCGACCGTTCATGGCGCAGGCGTCATACCTATCCATTCTTCCCGGCCTGGCCATCGCGCTCGCGCTGCTGGGGATCAACCTGCTGGGCGATGCGGTGCGAGACCGTCTCGATCCCCGCATGAGGGGCGTGCAATGAGCGCACTGGTATCCGTATCGAACCTGACCCTGACGGTAGGGTCAGGCGGCCGCGAGATCGTCAGCGGCGTGTCCTTCGAGGTCGCGCCGGGTGAAATGGTCGGCATCGTTGGGGAATCCGGCAGCGGCAAGACCCAGGCCGCGCGCGCCATCATGGGGCTTACGCCCGCGCCGCTGGTGGTGGCGGGCGGGGCCATCCTGTTCGAAGGCGTGGACGTGACCAAGGCCGAACCGGCCGTGCTGCGCAAGCTGCGCGGCGCGCGCATCGGCATGGTCTTCCAGGAACCCATGACGTCGCTGAACCCGTCCATGCCGATCGGCCGCCAACTGGACGAAGGCCTGAAGCTGCACCGCAAGGACCTGCCCACGGCAAAGCGGCGCGAGCGCATTCTTGAAATGCTGCGCCGCGTGGGCATCCGCGACCCCCAGGGGGCGATGGACGCCTGGCCGCACGAGTTCTCGGGCGGCATGCGCCAACGCATGATGCTGGCCTCGGTGATGCTGCTGGAGCCTGCGCTGCTGATCGCCGACGAGCCCACCACCGCGCTGGATGCGGTGGTGCAGCGCGACGTGCTGGAACTGATGGTGGACTTGACGCGCGAACATCACACGGCGGTATTAATGATCAGCCACGATCTGCCGATGGTGGCGCGCTACACCGAGCGCATGGTGGTGATGCAGCACGGCAAGGTGCTGGAAACCGGCACGACCGCCGGCATCCTGGAGCGCCCGCAGCATCCGTACACGCGCAAGCTGCTGGACGCCATGCCGCGCCGCCTGCCGGCCCGCAAGCTGGCGCCGGAGGCGCCCATCGTCGAAGTCAAGAACCTGGTGGTGGACTACGCAGGCCATCAGCGCCTGTTCTCCCGCACGGGCGCCAAGCGCGCCTTGAATGGCATCGACCTGCACGTCCAGCCGCGCGAAGTCGTGGCGGTGGTGGGCGGATCGGGCTCGGGCAAGACGACGCTGGGCCGGGCAATCGCCGGCCTGCTGTCGCCCACCTCGGGCCAGATCCTGTTCCGCAACCAGCTGGTGAACCGGCGGTCTCCCGCCTGGCGCGACTACCGCTTGAATTGCCAGATGGTGTTCCAGGACCCGTATTCGTCGCTGGACCCGCGCATGACCATCGGCCAACTGGTGGGCGAAGGCCTGCGCATGCTGGACGACATGCCTTCGGCGGATAAGCGCCGCCGCGTGGACGAGGTGCTGGCCGAGGTAGGCCTGGGCTCCGAATACGCCAAGCGCTTTCCGCACGAAATGTCCGGCGGCCAGCGCCAGCGCGTGGCGATCGCCCGCGCCATCGTGCGTCGGCCGGCCTTCGTGATTGCCGATGAGCCGGTGTCCGCGCTGGATGTGACCGTGCGGGCGCAGGTGTTGGACCTGTTCGCCGACCTGCAGGAACGGCACGGCTTTTCGTGCCTGTTCATCAGCCACGACCTGGGCGTGGTCGAGCAGGTGGCCGACCGGGTGGTGGTGATGCGCGACGGCGGCATCGTCGAGCAAGGTTCGCGCGACGCCGTGTTCGACCGGCCTCAGGAAGACTACACGCGCAGCCTGCTGTCGGCGATTCCGGCCCTGGAATCCACCGATACCGGAGGGGTGCGCCTGCGTTGGCGGCTGGACGGCCAGGAGCCCTTGCGGGCAAGCGCCTGAGGGCAGGGGGGGAACCCCCTGCTATCGCCGCAAGAAGTTATGCCTAAAATACGCGCTTGGAATTGATTGACGGGAGTGGTCCATGCCGAAAGCGGCAGCGACGCAACCCGGCCTGGTTGACCGTATTGCCCATGATATTCAGTCGGGTATGTATGGTCCCGGCGCCTGGTTGAAACAGATCGACCTGCAAGAACGCTATGACGCCAAGCGTCTGGACGTCCGGCGGGCGTTAGACCAATTGGCCGCCAAGCGGCTGATCGCGCACATCCCGAACCGGGGTTACCACGTGTACGCCATGGATCCGGACCAGCATCTGCAGATCCGCGACATCCGCGTCCTGCTGGAAACCGGGGCGGCCGCCGACCTGATGCCCAACGTCACGGCCGCCAAGGTCCGCGCCTTGCGCACCCTGGCCGAACGCTTCGCCAAGCTGCTGCACGACGGCACCTTGCTGGAGCAGTACGAGGTCAACCTGGCGTTCCACGCGGGGATGTACGACCTGTGCAGCAACCGTGAACTAGCCGCGCTGATCCAGGAAACCCGCGCGCGCGGCCCCGCGGCGCCCGCCAAGGAATGGGTGACCCGGTCACGCATCGAGATCTCGGCGCGCGAGCACTTCGACATGGTCGATGCGCTGGAGGCCCGCGACGTCAAGCAGCTGCAGAAAATCATCGCCCAGCACGTGGGACAGGATATTTCCTGACGCGAGCTTCCTGACCGGTTTGCGTTTCCCCCATGCGGCGGCCTCCTGAAAAGGGAGCCGCCGCGGTGTTTTCGCACACCCGTTTCAGGGATACCCCCGATGGCGGCCCTTGGCAGAGTCGCCATAATTAGCAGATTATTTTGGCGCCAATATATGCGTGAAATCTGCGCCGCACGCCGGGGAGTCTTTTCCATGCACCACCATTTCGTTCCGCGGGCGCTTGCGCTCTCCCTGGCGCTTGCCGCCGTGCCGGTCCATGCCGCCGTGCTCACTGTGGCGCAACCGGCCGACATCCGTTCGACCAACCCCGGCGTCAACCGCGACAACACCACCGACGGCGTGGTGCTGAACATCGTCGAAGGCCTGGTCGGCTACCGCGAGAACGGTACGGTCGGCCCGCTGCTGGCCAAGTCGGTGGACCTGTCGCCAGACGGCCTGACCTACACCTTCACGTTGCGTGACGGCGTCAAGTTTCACAACGGCGCCGCGTTGACCTCCGCTGACGTGATCTGGAACTGGCAGCGCTACATGGATCCCAAGACGGACTGGCGCTGCCGCAGTGACTTCGACGGCCGCAACGGCCTGAAGGTGACGGACGTGTCCGCGCCCGACGCGAAGACCGTGGTGATGAAGGTGGACCGCAAGTCGGCCGTGTTCCTGGATTCGCTGGCGCGCACCGACTGCGGCATGACCGCCATCATCTCCAAGGATTCGGTGTCGGCGGACGGTTCGTGGATCAAGCCCGTGGGCACCGGCCCCTACATGTTCAAGGATTGGAAGCGCGGCGAATACACCCTGCTGTCCGCGTTCAAGGACTATGTCTCGCCCGAAGGCGACAAGCCGGACGGCTACGTCGGTTCCAAGCGCCCGCTGGTGGACGAGGTGAAGTTCCTGGTGGTGCCGGACCCGTCGACGTCCAAGGCCGGTTTGATGTCCGGCGCCATCGACGCCAGCCAGATCACCAACACCGATGTGGGCGAACTGAAAAGCGCCAAGAACCTGACCGTCTTCAGCCCGCACGACGCCGTCAAGCACGTGCTGCTGTTCCAGACGCAGGACCCGGTGCTGAAGAACGTGAAGGTGCGCCAGGCGATCGCTGCTTCGCTGGACATTCCGCAAGTAGTCGCCGCCGCCTCCGAAGGCCTGGGCCAGTTGAACAATTCGGCGGTCTACGCGGGATCGGCCTATTACAAGGAAGCGGAAAAGCGCAGCTACAAATACGATCCGGCGCGCGCGCAGCAGCTGCTGAAGGAAGCGGGCTACAAGGGCGAACCCGTCGTCATCTACGCAAACAAGCGCGCCCACGTGCCCAGCTACCAGGTGGCCGTGATCGCACAGGCCATGATGCAGTCGGTCGGCATCAACGCCAAGATCGAGGTGCTGGAATGGGCCACGCAGCTGGACCGCTACAACACCGGCAAGTACCAGGTCAGCTCGTTCTCGTTCTCGTCGCGCCTGGACCCGTCGCTCAGCTTCGAGCAGTTCGCCGGCGACAAGGAAAAGCAGCCGCGCAAGGTCTGGGATGATCCCGCCGCGCAGAAGCTGATCGACGAAAGCTTCCTGGAATCCGACCCAGCCAAGCGCCAGGCCCTGTTCGACCAGCTGCACGCCCTGATGCTGGAACAGACCCCGATGCTGATGCTGTACAACGGGGCGGACGCCTGGGCGGTCAACAAGCGCGTTGAAGGCTTCTCGGTCTGGGAAGGCAAGCCGCGCGTTTGGGAAACCAAGATCGCGAACTAAGACGGCGCGCCTGCGCGGGCGCCGTCTTGCACACTGGGCCCCGTGGCGATACCGCCCCGGGGCCCAGTGCGTTCAGAACGTGGCGCGCATCGTCAGCATGACGTTGCGCGGCGTGCCGTAGTAGTTGTTCTTGCTGTTGGAGCCCAGGCCCGAGTAGTAACGCTTGTCGAACAGGTTGTTGACGTTCAGCGTGGCGCTCATGGATTTGCTGATGTCGTACTGCACTAGCGCGTTGGCGACCGTGTAGCCGCCCTGGCGGGTCGTGTAGCCCGCCTGGCTCCATTCCCCGCCCGACTGCACCCATTCCTGCCCGCTGACCGAGCTCTTGCTTTGCACGGCCACGCCGCCGCCCACCATCCACTTGTTGTACTGCCCCGGCAACCGGTAGGTGGACCACAGCTTGAACAGATGCGCCGGCGTGTTCTTGGCGTAGCGCTGGTCGCCCTGGCGGTCCTTGTTGTGGTTGAAGGTATAGCCCGCGTACAGCTGCCACCCGGGCGCCAGTTCGCCGCTGGCTTCCAGGTCAATGCCGCGGCTGACCACCTTGCCCTGCGCGATGTAGCAGCAGGCGCTGCCGTCGTCGGGGTTGGAATCGGTGGGATAGCGGCCGTCGGGCGCGGCCTCGCCATTGCGCTCGGTGTAATAGAGCGCAGCCGACGTGTTGAGCTTGCCGCCTATGTGCGATCCCTTCACGCCCCATTCATAGGTGCGGCCGGTGATTGGGTCCAGCGGCCTGCCGGGCTGCGGGCCCGACAGGTATCCCGCCTGTGGCTTGTAGATCTCGGCATAGCTCACGTAGGTAGTCCAGGCCTCGTTCAGGTCGTACGTGACGGCGCCGAACGGCGTGATGACGTCGTTGTCCTTGAAGTTGTAGCGCTCGGTCCAGTTGGCGGTGCCGTCGTCGGCCATGCCGGAGCGTTCCAGGAACTGCTTATAGTTGCTGATCCGCAGCCCACCGATGACGTGCAGCGGATCGGCCAGCGACAGACGCAACCGGGCATAGGCGCCGGAGCGCTCTTCACCGTAATACGGGAAGTCGATGTAGGACGTGCCAACGCCGAAGTCAGGCGTCTCGGGTTCAGGCCAATACGCCCGGGACACGTCCGCCAGATTCACGGCGCCCCCGCCGGTCAGATCGGCGCGCTTGGCGTGCGCTTTGTGTTTGCTGTAGTCGGCGCCGATGATGAAATCGTGCGAGCGTCCCAGCAGGTCGAAGCTGCCGGCCAGGTTGGCGTCCAGTTGGTTCTGGTAGCCGGCCGAGCGGAAATAGGCGCCGCTGTAGGCCATGCCGTCGCCGGTTGCCGGATCGACGGCGCCGCTCAGGTAGCCGTACTTGTCGTTGTAGTGCTGGGCGGAATGCGTGGCCGACAATGAGAATTTCCAGCCGTTGGCAAACGTGTGCTTCAAGTCGCCAAAGATGTCCCAGGCCTCATGGTGCTTGGCGCTCCAGTCGGTTGCCAGGCTGGTGCTACGGGTGAAGCCGATGTCCTCGCCGGTGTTGTAGCGCGGCAAACCGTAGTACCAGGGCGTTTCGCGGCGCTTGTCGTAGCTGGCGCCCAGCATGACCGTGGTGCGCGGGGCGACGTCGGCCTCCAGCACGCCGTAGAACGTCTGGCCGGCCGATGTGGCGGTGTCGTAGAAGTAGTGCTTGGTGTCGGCCGCGGCCACGATGCGCCCCCGCAGCTTGCCGTTTTCCACCAGCGGACTGCTCAGGTCCGCGACGGCGCGATAGTTGTCCCAACTGCCGGCCGACACGCTGCCCTTGGCCTGGAATCCTTCCAGTGGCCGCTTGCGCACCAGATTGATGGTGCCGCCGGGTTCGCCTGCGCCGGAATACAGGCCGTCCGCGCCCCGCAGGACTTCAATGCGGTCGTACTTGACCAGGTCCGGGTCGGCGATGAAGTCGTTCTTGCCCAGCGCGGCGACTGCGCCGCCGTCCACCCGGATGTCCGTGATCTGGAACCCGCGCGAAAAATACTTGCCACCGGTGACGTATTCGTCGGGGACGACGGTGATCCCGGTTGCCGCGGTCATCGCGTCCGCCAGGGTCGTCATGCCGCGGTCTTCGATCTGGCGCGAGGTGATGACCGTGACGGACTGAGGCGTTTCACGCAGCGATTCGGCGGTCTTGCCCAGAGTCACTGCCTGGGCGGCATAGGAATTGGTGTTTTCGGACGTGGCATCGTAGGCGCCCGTCACGGTGACGGGCGCGAGCTGCACCGGACCCGGCGCCGAGGTCAGCGTGATGCTGCCCCCGTCGCGCACGTAGCGGATGCCGGTGCCTTGCAGCAACTGGTCCAGCGCTTGTTCCGGCGTCATGGTCCCGCTGACCTGGCGGGCGTTCAGCCCGGCCACCAGGTCAGGCACGAAATAGATTTCGATAGGCGCCTGCTGGCCGAGTTGCAGCAGCGCCTGGTTCAGCGATTGGGCTCGGATGTCGATCCGGACAGCGGCAGGTTGGGCCTGCGCGGTGTTGAGGGCGGGCAGGGTGCCCAGGCTTGCGGCCAGGCCGCAAGCGCCGATCCAGGTGCGCCAAGCGGCGGGGCGGGAAAGCGCTGGCTTACGCTGGCGCGAAATGTCGATGCTCACGATCCTTCTTTTCCATGACGAGGCGTGCAGGCGCGATGCGCCGGTTTTCCTTTGGCCAAAGGTGCTTTGGAAGGCGGCGGAAGTCCCGCCGCGCAACCGCTACTGTCCAGAGTGGAAAACGCGCAAAAGTCCGTAATGGAAAGCGCAGGTTAATTGAAACTAAATGTATTTATTCGCGCCACCGGGCGGCTCAGCGTGCACGGATGACGATGCCGCCGTCGCTGCCCCGCAAGACCTCGACGGGAACCATCGACGGCAAGGCGTTCAGGAAGGCGCTGGGGTCGTCGATGCTAAAGACGCCTGCAATCCGTAGCCGTCCCAGGCGCGCATCGGCCAGCAGGATGGGTTGCGTCAGATAGCGGTTCATTTCGCTGGTGACTTCCGCCAGCGGCGCATTGGCGACGACGATCTTTCCCTGGCGCCAGGCGGTCAGCGCCTGCACGTCGACGGATTCGATGTCCGACAGTGCTTGGCCCGCGGGCTTGCGTACGCTTTGGCCGGCGGTCAGGTTGACGGCTTGCCGTCGCCACCAGCTTCCCGTCGTCACGGCAACCGATCCGGATTCGACGGCGACGGACGTCGCATCGCCATCGCGGCGGACGTTGAACCGGGTGCCGGTCACGCGGACGTGCGTCTGGCCCGCGTCGATCAGGAACGGCCGTTGCGCGTCCGGCGTCACAGAGAACATGATTTCGCCCGAATCCATGTCTACCATCCGACGGTCCGCATAAAGCCGCACACGCGCGTGGGTGGCCGTGTTGATCTCGAGCATGGTTCCGTCCGCCAGCAGCACCTGGCGCCTTTCGCCCGCACGGGTCGTGATGACCTGTTCTTGCAGGATCGGGTCGGATGGCCACAGATTCCAGCTGACCCCGGCGATCGCGGCCGCGCTCAGCCCCAGTCCGAACGCCAGGCGCCGGCGGGCGATATTCAACGGGCGGCGCGACGGCAGCACGCGGCGCAAGCGCTCGGCGTCGAACTGGGTGGTGGCCTGCCAGACGGCTTCCATCTCGGCGTAGGCGGCGGCGTGGGTGGGATCCGCCTCTCGCCACGCCTCGAATTCCGCCTGCTGGGCGGGCGTCATCCCACCCGACCGCACACGCGCGAACCAGTCCGCCGCCGCTTGCGAGGCAAGGTCGCTGGAATCGGGTTGTGAGGGATCCGTCATGGGCGCGCGGGTTGATGCCGTCTTGGGAAGCCGAAGACTATACAGGGGCTCAGGGGGCATGCTGCTTCAACCGGACGTGCAGATGGCGCATGCAGCGGGCCATATGCTTTTCCACCATGCTGACCGACAGGTCCATGCGCTGCGCGATCTCGCCCATGGTCCGGCCTTCCAGCCGATGCCAGGCAAAGACCTGCTGGCAAGGCAGGGGCAGTTCTTCCAGCGCTTGCTGCAAGGCGTCGGACAACTGGGCTGCCCGAGTGTTCGATTCGACTTCCGCGGCGGCAGGATGCTCTTGTTCCGCCAAATCCTGCCAGGCCACGCTATGGACCGAGACCTTGTCCCGATAGCGTGCCGTCATGCCATTGCGGATGCTGCGCCGCAGGTAAGCAGCGGGATCCCGAAGCAGATCGGGCTGCGCGGCCTGCAACAGGCTCAGCGCCGCATTCTGCGCGGCATCCTGCCCCTCATCGGCATCATGCTTGCGCCGTGCCCACGCACTGACGAGCTCAGCGTAATGGGCCAGCCATCCGGGCAGGGGCGGGCGTCGGGAGGACACGGGATAGGGGCCATTGGGGACAAAGGGGCGTGCATTATTGCAAATCGTTCTCAATACAGCAATTGCCCCTCCTGCCCTACCCGAGCCCCTGACTCGCCAGGGGCGTTAATCGAGCTTGACGCCCGCCTGTTTGATGACGGCAGCCCAATCCTGGACTTCCTTGCCCAGGAAGGCGCTCAGTTCCGCAGGCGTGGAGGGCGCCAGGATCAGGCCTTCGTCGGCGTAGCGCTTGCGCAGGTCCGGGTTGGTCAGTACTTGCTGCAGCGCGGGTTGCAAGCGCTCAATGACGGCTGCCGGCACGCCGGCGGGCGCCATCAGGCTGTACCACGTGGTCGCTTCCAATCCTTTCACGCCCTGCGACCCCGCTGTCGAGACGTCGGGCAGCGCGGGCGACTTCTCGGTTCCCGTCACTGCCGCGGCGGCGACCCGGCCGGCCTTGTACTGGGGCAGCATTTCCACGACCTGGGTGACGCCCATGCTCAGTTCACCCGAAGCCACGGCCAGCAGCACCGGCGAACTTCCCTTGTAGGGCACGTGTACCAGTTTGCCGCCCGTGGCCAGGTTGAGGACTTCGCCCGTCAGGTGGGTGATGCTGCCGGCGCCCGAAGAGCCGAACGTCAGCTTGCCGGGCTCTTTCGCGGCCAGGGCAATGAGTTCGGGCAGATTCTTCGCGGGCAGGGCCGGGTTGATGGCGAAGACCAGCGGGCTCTTGCCGACGAGGGTGATCGGCTGGAAGTCCTTGACCGGGTCATAGTTCAGGTTCGGGTACAGGCTGGGCGCGATCGCCAGCGTCGATACGTTGCCCAGCAGCAGCGTGTAGCCGTCCGGCTCGGCCCTGGCCACCGCGTTGGTCCCGATCGTGCCGCCCGCGCCCGCCCGGTTCTCGACGATGACCTGCTTGCCCAGCGTGTCGTTCAGTTGTTGCGACAGGGCGCGCGCCAGCGTGTCAGCCGCGCCGCCGGGCGGGAAGGGCACGACGATGCGGATGGGCTTGTTCGGATAGGGTTGCGGTTGCGCTTGCGCGGCCGTCCCCAGGCCCAGCGCCAGCAACGCGGCCAACGCCGTGGTCATCGCGCTGCGGCGATTGAATTTCCTGTACTTCGACATACTGCTCTCCTGAAAGAGAAAACGTGGTCATTGC
>Ga0213827_1000241_pt1 | contig 54297 bp, 46 predicted proteins | sample MC6MC0898MG_FD_180669 | JGI IMG/M metagenome (GOLD analysis project Ga0213827, IMG submission 180669) | Enriched soil aggregate microbial communities from Iowa State University, Ames, United States - MC6-MC0898-MG | ecosystem: Environmental > Terrestrial > Soil > Unclassified | place: USA: Iowa...
GGGCACCGCCGGCCGCACCACCCAGACCGGCACCAATGGCGCCGCCGGTGCTACCACCGATGGAGTTGCCCACTACGGAGCCGAGTACCCCACCCAATGCGCCGCCAATGCCGGCCTCGGTATTGCCGCCTGCCATGGCAACGCCGCTGAGCAAGCTGAAAGACAACAACAGAATCGAGGAGTACTTCTTCATCAAGAGAGCCTCATAGGGATGACGAGGGCGAATTTGAGGCTCCGTGATGCGGCTGGCAACGAAAATCCGACGAGTAGCACGAGTTGTACACAATTCTCTAAGTTACTGTATTTGCTGTGAAACTTAATCGATTTTCGCTTGTCTGAGGTTATTGTGACGAAGCCCTGGACCCTAGTGGAACAGGGCTTTTTCGTTTTTGTCCCCCAGCCGGGCGTTACACGATGCGCCCGTCGTCACGTGCCCGTTCAAGCTTGATGGCGACGAACTTGGACGTCGGGGTATGGCTGCCCTCACCGATACTTTCCAGCGGAATCAGCGGGTTCACTTCCGGGTAGTACGCCGCCGCCTGGCCAGCCGGGATGTCGAAGGCCAGCAGGGTGAAACCGTGTACACGGCGCACATGCTCATCCCCCCACAGCGACACGATGTCGACCTTCTGCCCCGGCTGGAAGCCCAGGCGGATGATGTCGGCCTCGTTGGCGAACAGCACGTCACGTTGGCCGCGCACGCCACGGTAGCGATCATCCAGCCCGTAGATGGTGGTGTTGTACTGATCGTGCGAACGCATCGACTGCATGATCAGGTCCGGCAGCTGGCCGCTGGCGCGCACGCGCTCGTCGAGCAGGGTGTCCGGCAGCAGGTTGGCCTTGAAGTTGGCGCGGCCGGAGGTGGTTTTCCACTGGCGGCTGCCGGCGCTGTTGCCCAGGTAGAAGCCACCAGGGTGGCTCAGGCGCTGGTTGAAGTCATTGAAACCCGCAATGGTGTCGCCGATCAGGTCGCGGATGCGGTCGTAGTCGGCTACCAGCCAGTGCCAGTCGACCGGGCGCTTGCCCAGCGTGGCGGCGGCGATGCCTGCAACCACGGCCGGTTCCGAGCGCATCTGGGTCGACAGCGGCTTGAGCTGGCCGTTGGAGGCATGGACCATGCTGAACGAGTCTTCCACGGTGACCGCCTGCGGGCCGTCGGCCTGCAGGTCGATGTCGGTGCGGCCCAGGCAGGGCAGGATCAGCGCCTGCTGGCCATGGATCAGGTGGCTGCGGTTGAGCTTGGTGCTGATATGCACGGTCAATGCGCAGTTGCGCAAGGCCTGGGCGGTACGCTCGGTATCTGGAGTGGCCTGGGCGAAGTTGCCGCCCAGCCCGATAAATACCTTGGCACGGCCTTCGAGCATGGCGTGAATGGCTTCGACGGTGTTGTGGCCGTTGTGCCGTGGTACCGGGAAGCCGAAGCGTTTTTCGATGGCATCGAGCAGCGCCACCGGCGGGCGTTCGTTGATGCCCATGGTGCGGTCGCCCTGCACGTTGCTGTGGCCACGCACCGGGCACAGGCCAGCGCCGGGCGCGCCGATGTTGCCACGCAGCATCTGCAGGTTGACGATTTCCTGGATGGTCGGCACCGAATGGCGGTGTTGGGTGATGCCCATGGCCCAGCACATGATCACCCGCTTGCTGCGGCAGTACATGCGGGCAGCCAACTCGATATCGGCCAGCGTCAGGCCCGATTGTTCCTCGATGTGCGCCCAGGAAGTGGCGTCCACCGCCGCCAGGTACTCATCCACACCCTGCCCATGTTCGGCGATGAAAACGTGATCGAACACCGCCGCTTCGCCTTTGGCCTGTGCTTCGCGCTCCCATTGCAGCAGGAACTTGGCCATGCCCCGCAGCATTGCCATGTCGCCACCCAGGGCTGGGCGGAAGAACGCGGTGTTGGTCGGCCGGTCGCTGTTGGTCAGCATTTCCAGCGGGTTCTGCGGGTGCTGGAAGCGTTCCAGGCCGCGTTCCTTGAGTGGGTTGACGCACACCACCTGGGCACCGCGCTTCACCGCATCGCGCAGCGGGTCGAGCATGCGCGGGTGGTTGGTGCCCGGGTTCTGGCCCCAGACGAAAATCGCATCGGCGTGCTCGAAATCGTCGAAGGTGACGGTGCCTTTGCCCACACCCACGCTTTGCCCCAACGCCACACCGCTGGCCTCGTGGCACATGTTCGAGCAATCGGGGAAGTTGTTGGTGCCGTAGGCACGCACGAACAGCTGGTACAGGTACGCGGCTTCGTTGCTGGCCCGGCCAGAGGTATAGAACTCGGCCTGGTCAGGGCTGGCCAGGTTGTTCAGCTCACGGGCAATCAGCGCGAAGGCGGCTTCCCAGGCAATCGGCTGGTAGCGGTCGCTGGCTGGGTCGTAGACCATCGGTTCGGTCAGGCGGCCTTGGTATTCAAGCCAATAGTCGCTCTGCTGCAGCAGCGCGCTGACACTGTAGCGGGCGAAGAAGGCCGCATCGACGCGGCGCTTGGTAGCCTCCCAGTTGACTGCCTTGGCGCCGTTCTCGCAGAACTTCACCATGCCGCTTTCGGGCGAGTCGCCCCAGGCGCAACCAGGGCAGTCGAAGCCGCCGTTCTGGTTGGTTTTGAGCAGGGCGCGCAGGTTTTTCAGCGCATTGTCGCTGCCGACCCAGGCCTTGGCCACGCTGCGCAGCGCGCCCCAGCCACCGGCGGGGCCGTGGTAGGGCTTGTAGCGAGGGGAGGAGGCTGGGGCGTTGTCTGGAAGAGGCTGGTACGAGGTCACGGCTGTTACGACTCCGCCGCTGGGCTGTAGACCCGCGGTGCACTGTGTTTGGGCAGATGAATGAGGTTGAGGTTGTGCTTGCGCGCCCATTGCAGGGCCAGGCCCGTGGGCGCCGAAAGGCTGACCAGGGTCTGGATGCCGGCGCGCAGGACTTTCTGGATCAGTTCCAGGCTGCAGCGGCTGGTGACGATGGCCAGCCCGCCTTCTGTGGCGATGCCTTGGCGCAGCAGCGCGCCGATCAGCTTGTCCAGGGCATTGTGGCGGCCGATGTCTTCGCGACCGAGCAACAGCTCGCCCTGGGCGTTCATAAACAGCGCCGCATGCACCGCGCCGCAATGCTGGCCCAGGGGCTGAAAGGCATCGATGCGTTGGCGCAGGCCGGCCAGCCACTGCGCCGGCGGCAGCGGCGCGCCGGGCAATTCGGCCAGTTCCGGCAGCGCCTGCTCCAGGGCTTCGACGCCACACAGCCCGCAGCCGCTGGTGCCGGCCAGTTGGCGGCGTTGGTTTTTCAGGTTCCAGAATGCGCGGCTGGAAATTTCCAGGTCGGCATACATCGCCGAGCCGCTGCCGGAGAGTTTCAGGTCGTAGATTTCTGCAGTGCCTTCGACAATGCCGCTGCCCACGCTGAAGCCGACCGCAAAGTCTTCGAGGTCGGTAGGGCTGACCAGCATCACGGCCTGGTTGAGGCCGTTGAAGGCAATGGCCAGGGCGACTTCCTCGGCCAGTGGTGTGCTGGCGCGTGCGGCGTCGTCCAGCTGGATGTAATCGTAGGTGTTGCTGGCGGCAGGCAAGGCCAAGGCTGTAGAGGCCGCGCAGACCGGAGGCTTGCTGTTCATCGGGGCTGACTACCAGCGGCTATTTGATAGCACTCAGCGTAGGCCTGCGCGCCGGCCGCGTCTAATCGCTAGGATCTATGCCTTGATAGACCGCGTCGATTGGTCGCAGTGGGGCGGGGGTGGGAAACCTGGCCTAGACTCCTGTCTCCGAGGTTTCAGTCAACAAGGAGAACGCGATGAGCCTGTTCAGTTTCGTGAAGGAAGCCGGCGAGAAGTTGATCGACCTGCTGACCCCTGGCAATGCCAATGCCGAGGAGCAACTGAAGAAACACGTGGAGAGTGTCGGCCTGGGCAACCCCAACATCACCGCCACTGTAGAGGGTGACAAGATCATCCTCAAGGGCGAGGTGGCCAGCCAGGAGGAGAAAGAGAAGATCATCCTCGCGGCGGGCAACATCAGTGGTGTAGCCAGTGTTGATGATCAGATCACTGTAACAGGGCCGGTGGTTCAGGCTGCGCGGTTCGTTACCGTGAAAAAGGGTGACACGCTGTCAGCCATTTCCGTCGTCGTGTATGGCAATGCCAACCAGTACAACAAGATCTTCGAGGCCAACAAGCCGATGTTGTCGCACCCGGACAAGATCTACCCGGGGCAGGTGCTGCGTATTCCGGACTGATAGATCTCCAAGGTTTGCTCCGGCCAATCGCCGGCAAGCCGGCTCCCACAGAATAATCACAGTTTTCGAGAACTGCGGGGTATCTGTGGGAGCCGGCTTGCCGGCGATAGGGCCTTAAAGACCTAGCAACAATTCCCGGTAATCCTCGACCGCCGCAAATTCCTGGGTATCCCGCGGCGCCGCCTGGCTATCTGGCTGTCGCACCGCCAGCAAATGCGCTACGCCAAACAGCCGAGCACTGCGCAAAATGGCCAGTGTGTCGTCGATGAATAAGCTGCGCGCCGGCTCAAACCCGATATCCGCCTGCAATGCATCCCAGAACTGCGGGCTTTCCTTCGGGTACCCGTAATCATGCGAACTGATCAGCCGCTCGAAATACGGCGCCAGCTCCACCCGCTCCAGCTTCAGCGATAGCGAATCGCGGTGGGCGTTGGTGATCATCACCACACGTTTGCCCGCCTGGCGGATCGCTGCAAGGAAGGTGTCGGCATCGGGACGCAGGGCGATCAGGTCGGCGATCTCGCGCTTCAGCTCGCGGATAGGCAGGTTGAGCTCGCGGCTCCAGAAGTCCAGGCAGTACCAGTTCAGCGTGCCGGCATTGCGCTCGAACAGCGGCTGCAGCTCCATTTCTGCCATGGCCCGGCTCACGCCGTGCACCTCGGCGTAGCGCTGGGGCAGGTGCTCCAGCCAGAAGCGGTTGTCGTAGTGCAGGTCGAGCAGGGTGCCGTCCATGTCCAGCAGGACGGTATCGATGGCGGACCAGGGAAGAACAGGCATGGGAAACTCTCGTTCAGTCGGCAAGCCACGGTATAGTAACCCGTTCACGCCAAGGAGCCGCCCCATGCGCCAGAAACCCACCGTACTCAGTCGCGAGATTGTCGCCAGCAGCCGCTTGTTCCGCGTCGAGGCCGTGCAGTTGCGCTTCAGCAATGGCACCGAGCGTACCTACGAGCGCCTGGTCGGCCGTGGCAATGGTTATGGCGCTGTCATGATCGTGGCCATGCTCGATGCCGAGCACGCGGTGCTGGTCGAGGAATATTGCGGCGGCACCGACGAGTACGAGCTGTCGTTGCCCAAGGGCTTGATCGAGCCGGGTGAGGACGTGCTGGCGGCGGCCGACCGGGAGCTCAAGGAAGAGGCCGGCTTTGGCGCGCGTCAGCTGGAGCACCTGACGGAGCTTTCGCTGTCGCCGGGCTACATGAGCCAGAAAATTCAGGTGGTGCTGGCCACCGACCTCTACGAAGAACGCCTGGAAGGCGACGAGCCTGAGCCGATGCGGGTCGACAAGGTGAACCTGCGCGAGCTGTCGGCCCTGGCCATGCACCCGCAGTTCACCGAAGGGCGGGCGCTGGCGGCGCTGTACCTGGCGCGTGACTTGCTGATCCAGCGGGGGCTGCTCGACGCATGAACGACCAGCAACTGATGCATGAAGTGGTGAAACTGGCCGGCCTGGCGGGCCAGGCAACTCTGCCGTTCTGGCGCGCCGACGTGGCGGTGACCAACAAGGCCGACGACTCGCCGGTGACCGCCGCCGACCTGGCCGCGCACCGGGTCATTGCCGATGGCCTGCAGGCGCTGGCGCCGCAGATCCCGGTACTTTCAGAGGAAAACTGCAATATCCCGCTGGCCGAGCGGCAGGGCTGGCAGCGCTGGTGGCTGGTCGACCCGCTCGACGGTACCAAGGAATTCATCGCGGGTAGCGAGGAGTTCACCGTCAACATCGCCTTGGTCGAGAACGGTGAAGTGGTGTTTGGCGTTGTGTCGATGCCGACCAGCGGGCGCTGCTACTTCGGTGGCCGCAGCCTGGGTGCCTGGCGGGCAGAGGCGGCCGGCCAGCCCCAGCCGATTCAGGTACGTAACGCGCCGCCGGCAGATGGCCGCTTCACCGTGGTGGCCAGCCGTCGCCATTCCAGCCCCCAGCAGGAAGCATTGCTGGCTGGCCTGGGTGCCGCAGTCGGCGAACTGGAACTTGCCAATATCGGCAGCTCGCTGAAATTCTGCCTGCTGGCCGAAGGCAGCGCCGACTGCTACCCGCGCCTGGCGCCGACCTCGCAGTGGGATACTGCAGCGGCGCAGGGTGTGGTGGAAGGTGCTGGCGGTGAAGTGATCAACCTGGACGGCCAGCCGTTCCGCTACCCGCCTCGCGAATCCCTGCTCAACCCTTATTTCCTGGCGTTGCCGGCAAATGCTGAATGGCGTCGTGCGTTTCTGAGCCTGATCTAAAAGCCTGTGCACGCCCCCTGTGGGAGCGGGTTCACCCGCGAAGCAGGCAACGCGGTGGATGGCACGGGCTGCGCCCGTGTTCGCGGGCAAGCCCGCTCCCACAGGAATTGCGTTAACTTTTAGAAATTGGGCCAGACAGTTGCTTCCACAGCGGTTTGAGATGCCCTCAAGAAGTCCGCGTATCAGCGGTGCAGGACGTACTGCCCGCTGAAGCTCACAGCGGGCTCGTCGCTGCCGGCGTTGCTCACCGTGGTCTGCAGCGTCAGCCGCGCACGGCCACGGCGCTGGTACATCGTCACGAAGCGTTCCCAGGTTTTCTCGTCCGGCGCGGCGCAGCGTGCCACTGCGGCACCTGTCACCGGCAGCGGATAGCTGATCTGGCCTTCCTGGATGACGATGTGCCCGTCATCGATACCCAGCTCGCGCAGGCGCAAGTGCAACCAGCCCCAGCCCACCAGAACCGCAGCGCAGTACAGGCTGCCGCCGAACATGGTGCTCTTGTGGTTGACGTTGGCGGCGAGCGGCAACTGCAGGCGCAGGGTGTGGCTTTGCCAATCGACCACTTCCAGGCCCATTTCACGGGTCAGGGGAATATCGCTGTGCAGTACCGACTGCAGGTACTGGCTATCGCTGTTCATGGCGGTTGTCCTCGTGGTCGTCTGGCCCGCTGTTGCCGCCTTCAAAATTGAGGCCGTGCTTGCGCAGTTTGTCGTGCAAGGTCTTGCGTGGGATGCCCAAGGCTTCGGCCAGGCTGCGCATGGAACTGTGAGGCTGGGCCAGTTCGGAGGCGATCAATGAGCGCTCGAACTGCTCGACCTGTTCGCTGAGGTTGCCCAGCAGTGCAGGGGCCGAGGGCGCCGCAGCAGTGGGTGCCTGGCTGTCCAGGGCCAGTTCCAGGCCAAGGGCGAAGCGCTCGGCCGCGTTCTGCAGCTCACGCACGTTGCCGGGCCAGCCATGGCGCAGCAGCATGGCCCGTTGTGCTGGCTGCAGGCTGTGCGGCGCAAGGCCGTGGCGCTGGCTGGCGGTGTCGGCGAAATGCTGGAACAACACCAGGATGTCATCACCGCGCTCGCGCAGTGGCGGGATGCGCAGCGGCGCCACGTTCAGGCGGTAGTAAAGGTCGGCCCTGAAGCGGCCTTGGTCGGCAGAGTGGCGCAGGTCTTCCTTGGTCGCGGCGATGATGCGGATATCCAGCGGGATCAGCTGGTTGCCGCCCAAGCGTTCGACCACCCGCTCCTGCAGCAGGCGCAGCAACTTCACCTGCACGTCGAGGCTCATGCTCTCGATTTCGTCGAGGAACAGCGTGCCGCCATTGGCGAACTCAAACTTGCCGATGCGGCGCTTCTGCGCCCCCGTGAAGGCGCCGGGCTCATGGCCGAACAGTTCGCTTTCGACCACCGACTCGGCCAGCGCGCCGGCATTGATGGCGACGAAGGGCCCATCGCGGCGGCTGGACAGGTCGTGCAGGGCGCGGGCCACCACCTCCTTGCCGGCACCGGTTTCACCGAGGATCAGCACGTCGGCACGGGTGCCGGCCAGGGCGCCGATCTGTTCGCGCAGGCGCTGCATGGAAGGCGAATGGCCGACCAGGCGGGTGGCCAGCTGCTGGCGGTCGCTCAGTGCCAAGCGCAAGCTGCGGTTGTCCAGCACCAGCCGGCGCAGCGCCAAGGCGCGGCGCACGCTGTCGAGCAAGGCATCGCTGGCAAACGGTTTTTCAAGGAAGTCGTAGGCACCTGCGCGCATGGCTTGCACTGCCAGCGGCACATCGCCGTGGCCGGTGATCAGCAGCACAGGCAGTTCGCTGTCGCGGCCGTGCAATTGCTCCAGCAGTTGCAGGCCGTCAATGCCTGGCATGCGGATATCGCTGACCACTACACCCGGCCAGTCGGGCTCGATGCGCTCGGCCAGGCCTTGGGCGTCTGCCAGGGCGACCACCTTCAGCCCAGCCAGGTCGAGGGTCTGGCTCAGGGCCTGGCGCAGGTGCGGGTCGTCGTCGACCAGCAGCACCTGGGCCTGGCTGTCGATGTAAGGCTCGGTCGTCATGCCGAGGGGTCCTCCGAAGGTTGCAAGTTGGCACCGGGCGCGGCCACGCGCAGTTGCAGGGTCAGCAGGGCGCCACCTTCCGGGTGGTTGCCCAGCAGCAGTTCACCGCCCAGGGCTCGCATCAGGCTTTCGCAGATGGCAAGGCCCAGGCCAAGGCCCTGCGTACGGGTCTTGGTGGTGAAGAACGGCTCCTTGGCGTGTTCCAGCGCCTGGCGGCTGAAGCCCGGGCCATTGTCGCGGATGAACAGGTAGACGTAGTCATCGCGTTTTTCGGCACTCAGCCACAGGCGGCGCGGGTTGGCCTTTTCGGTCAAGGCATCGAGGGCGTTTGCCAGCAGGTTGCCCAGCACCTGGCGCAGGCGGGTTTCGCCGGCCTGCACCCACAGGGTGGCATCGGGCAGGTCGCGGATCAGCTCAACGGCCATTGCCCGGCGCCGCTTGGCCAGCAAGGCCAGGGCGTCGTCCAGCGCCGGCTGCAGGGCCACGCTTTCCGGGGCGTGGCGATCGCGGCGGGCGAAGGCGCGCAGGTGGGCGATGATCGAGGCCATGCGCCCGGTCAGCTCGCCGATCAGCTTGAGGTTGCCGCGGGCATCGTCGGTGCGTTGGTGGTCGAGCAGGATTTCGGCGTTTTCCGCATAGCTGCGGATTGCCGCCAATGGTTGGTTGAGTTCATGGCTGATGCTCGCCGACATGGTGCCCAGCACCGAAAGCTTGCCGGCCTGTACCAGCTCGTCCTGGGCGCGCACCAGCTCCTGCTGGGCGTTTTCGCGCTCCAGTACCGCGCTTTTGAGGCGGGTATTGAGGCCCTCAAGGTCGGCGGTGCGCTGGACCACGCGGTTTTCCAGCTCCTGGCGGCCGCGTGCTTCAAGATCGATGCGGTCGATATAGTGCCGACGCCGTTGCATCACAAGCCCTGCCAGCAGCATCAATACCAGCAATGCACCGCCGCCGATGGCCATGACCGTCTGCACCGAGCGGTCGACCAGCATGCGCGGGGCGAGGATGCTGACCTGCCAGCCGGTCTCCTTGATGTCGCGGGTCTGCGTCAGCCAGGCATCCTGGTTGAGCACCAGCGGCTGTGGCGCTTGGGTGGGGTAGGGCTGGATGGCGATGATCGCCTGGCGCTCGGCTTCGGTCAGCTCGCGGGTGGAGCGGAAACGCCAGTCAGGCCGCGACGTGAGGATGACCACGCCGTTGTGGTCGGTCAGCAGCAATTGTTCGGGCGTGCGGCCCCAGAGCGTTTCGGTGTGGTCGAGGTCGACCTTGACCACCAGCACACCGACGATGCGCTCGCGGTCACGCACGGCGGCGGCGAAAAAGTAGCCGCGCTTGGCCGAGGTGGTGCCTTGGCCGAAGAAGCGCCCAAGGTGCCCGGCCATGGCTTCGTTGAAGTACGGGCGGAAGGCGAAATTACGGCCGACGAAGCTGTCGTGCTTGTCCCAGTTGGAGGCGGCCAGGGTATTGCCGCTGACATCCATCAGGTACATCACCTCGGCACCGGTCTGGTGGACGATGTCCTTGAGCAGGCGGTTGGCGTTGGTCACCGCTTCGAGCTTGAACGGGTCGGCCAGCACGCCACGCAGCGCTGGCAGGTCGCCGAGGATCTGCGGCAGGGTTTCGTAGCGGTGCAGGGTGCCGAGCAGGTTGGCCACGTACAGGTCGAGGGTCTGGCGGTTCTGCGAGGCCAGTTCGTCCTGATAATACCGTTCGGCAAGATGATGAAGTGGCCACAGCAAAGGGGCCAGGCACAGGGCCAGCAGTGCCAGGCTGCGCCAGCGGGGACGGCGTGGGTGCGTGGGTTTTGCAATCATCGCGTAAATGCGCCAGAAGAGTCTGGCGCAATTATGCGCTACTTGAGGCAGTCGATCAGCGCCTGCTGCCAGTGCGGCAGCTGGATATTCCATTCGCGGGCCAGGTGCGAACAGTCCAGGCGCGAATTGAGCGGGCGGCGCGCGGGTGTCGGGTACTCACTGGAAGGGATCGGCAGCAGCTCGGCGCAGGGCAAGCCACGGGCCTTGAGCTGTTCGCCGATGGCCTGGGCAAAGCCGAACCACGACGTCTCGCCTTGTGCGGTCAGGTGGTAAGTGCCCCAGGCACCCGCCTGCCCAGCCTGCCAGCGCTCGATCAGCGCCCGGGTGCCGGCGGCGATGGTGGTGGCCCAGGTCGGCGCGCCGATCTGGTCGTCGACCACTCGCAACTGCGGTTTTTCCTGCAGCAGGCGCTGCATGGTCAGCAGGAAGTTGCGCCCGTACAGCGAGTAGACCCAACTGGTACGCAAGATCAGATGCTCGCCACCGAGCGCGGTGATGGCCTGTTCGCCGGCCAGTTTGCTGCGCCCATAGACCCCCAGCGGGTTGGGCACATCCTGTTCGTTGTAAGGCGATGCCTTCTCGCCGTCGAACACGTAATCAGTGGAGTAGTGGATCAACGGCGCGCCAAGGCGCAATGCTTCCTCGGCCAGCACCCGTGGGCCTTCGGCATTGATGGCAAAGGCGGTATCCGGCTCGGTCTCGGCCTGGTCCACGGCGGTGTAGGCGGCAGCGTTGATGATGAGGTCAGGCGCGAGCCGGCGCAGCGGTTCGCGCAGTGCCTCGGGGCGGGCCATGTCCAGCTGCTCGCGGCCAAGCAGGTGCACTTCGCCGACACCAGCCAGTTGCGCCTGCAGCGCCTGGGCCACCTGGCCATTGTGGCCACACACAAGCACCTTCACGGGAACAGGTCCGCATCGGCCAGCAGTGCGCCTGCCTGGTCCTTGGCTGACAGCAGCGGCGCTGTTTCCAGGCCCCAGTCAATGGCCAGTTGCGGGTCGTCCCAGCGGATGCAGCGCTCTGCCGCGGGGTTGTAGTACTCCGTGGTCTTGTAGAGGAAGTCCGCCGATTCGCTCAACACCAGGAAGCCATGGGCAAACCCTGCAGGGATCCAGAACTGGCGGTGGTCTGCCGCGCACAGGCGGGTAGCCACCCAGCGGCCAAACGTCGGCGAGCTGCGGCGGATATCTACGGCAACGTCGAGCACTTCACCCTGGGTCACGCGGACCAGTTTCCCCTGAGGGTTGTCGATCTGGTAATGCAGCCCACGCAGCACGCCACGCTGTGAACGTGAATGGTTGTCCTGGACGAAATGCGCGTCAACACCGGTCAGCCTGGTGAATTCGCGGGCATTGAAGCTTTCAAAGAAGAACCCACGGCTGTCGCCGAAGATTTTCGGCTCGATGATCAGTACGTCAGGTATGTCGGTAGCGATTATGTTCATGGCAATTATTTGACCAGTGTACTCAGGGGTGGACCTTACCGGTCTCGTTCAATTTAGCCGTCTTGGCCTTTTGCAGCCTAGATTGCCATCATTTATGCGCACGGGTGCACGATCATCATTTCATCTTTGCCACTTGTGTATCGGCGTTGGCAGTGGCGAGATAAGCGAAAAGTAAAAGAGGTTTCATTTTCATGCCCCTCAGCACCCTGATCCAGCGTTCCAGCCTGCCCAGCCCATCGCTCAGCGAAGCCCAGGCGCATGCCTTGCTTCAGGCCCATTACGACCTCGCCGGCAGCCTGGCGGCGCTGGGCAGCCAGCAGGACCTGAACTTCCGGCTGGACACGGGGCAGGCGCGGTTTGTGCTCAAGGTCTGCCACGGCAGTTATGCACAGGTTGAGCTTGAGGCCCAGCATGCGGCGCTGGCTTACCTGCGCGAGCAAGGGTTGCCGGTACCTGCGGTGCGCCCTGCACGCGATGGCCAGGCGTTGCTGGCGCTGGACATCGACGGGCAACCGCTGCGCGTACGCTTGCTGGATTATATAGAGGGGCAGCCACTAACGCGCCTCAAGCACATGGCGCCTCGCCTGATGGCCGAACTGGGCACGCTGTGCGCGCGCGTGGACCAAGCGCTGGCCGATTTCGATCACCCGGGCCTGGCGCGCACCCTGCAGTGGGACCCGCAGCACGCCCAGGCGCTGATCGAGCATTTGCTGCCCGTGTTGCAGGATGCTGGGCAGCGCGCACGCCTTGAGCAGGCCACACGCCAGGCTGCAGAAAAACTGGCACCGCTGGCCGGGCAACTGCCGAGCCAGGCCGTACACCTGGACATCACCGACGACAACGCCGTGTGGGCACGCGACGGTGAGCGCCAATGGCAACTGCAGGGCGTGATCGATTTTGGCGATTTGCTGCGTACCTGGCGTATCGCCGACCTCTCTGTCACCTGCGCGGCCCTGCTGCACCATGCCGCAGGCGACCCGCTGCGCATCTTGCCGGCAGTGAGCGCATACCAGGCCATCAACCCGCTGAGCGAAACCGAGCTACGCGCCCTGTGGCCACTGGTGCTGAACCGTGCCGCAGTGCTGGTGCTGAGCAGCGAGCAGCAACTGGCCGTGGACCCTGGCAACCAGTACATCCGCGACAACATTGGCCATGAGTGGGAAATCTTCGACACCGCAACTGCGGTACCTTTCGCCTTGATGGAAGCGGCCATTCTGCTGGCCGCTGGCATCGAGCCGAGCGCGCCGGATCTTGCAGGTTGCGCGCCTTTGCTCGCGGATTTGGCCGGGCAGCCCGTCACCCGAGTCGATCTGGGCGTGCTCAGTACCCATTGCCAGGCCGGTAACTGGGAGCAGCCAGGCTTCGACCAGCGCCTGCTGACGGGGCAACCCGCGCCGGCCTGCAGCCTTCACGGGCAGTATCGCCTGTCGCAAACGCATATCGACCGCCCCGAAGAGCCGGCTACCTGTGCACTGGGCGTCGAACTGCACGTGCCCAACGGCCATGCTGTGCAGGCGCCGCAGGCAGGTACCTGGCAGCGCCATGGCGATGGCCGCGGCTGCCTGCGCACGCCGCAGTGGGCCCTGTGGCTGAGTGGCCTGGAAGATACCCCGGCAGACGGCCAGGCCGTGGCCAAGGGGCATGCGCTGGGCAGCAGCTGTGGTTTCCTCAGTGTTCAGCTGTGCCTGGATGGCGCGATCCAGCCGCCCTTCTTCGCCACACCTTCCCATGCCGCCGCCTGGCTGGCGCTGTGCCCGTCGCCTGCCGCGCTGCTGGGCTTCGATTGTGATGCCGAGCCGCTGGCCGACCCGCAGGCCTTGCTTGCCCGCCGCGACGCCAGCTTCGCTCGCTCGCAGAAGCACTACTATGCGCAGCCGCCGCACATCGAGCGCGGCTGGCGCAACTACCTGATCGACATGCAGGGCCGTTCGTACCTCGACATGCTCAACAATGTGGCGGTGCTTGGCCACGGCCATCCACGCATGGTGGCCGAGTCGGCACGGCAATGGTCGCTGCTCAACACCAACTCGCGCTTCCACTACGCCGCCATCGCCGAGTTCTCCGAGCGCCTGCTGAAGCTGGCGCCGGCCGGTTTTGACCGGGTGTTTCTGGTCAACAGTGGTACCGAGGCCAACGACCTGGCGATTCGCCTGGCATGGGCCTACAGCGGTGGGCGCGACCTGCTGAGCGTGCTGGAGGCCTACCACGGCTGGTCTGTGGCCACCGATGCCATTTCCACCTCGATCGCCGACAACCCGCTCGCTCTGCAAACCCGGCCCGACTGGGTGCACCCGGTCGAGGCGCCGAATACCTTCCGTGGCCGCTACCGTGGCGCCGACAGCGCTGGCGACTACCTGCGCGACGTCGATGCCAAACTCGCCGACCTCGATGCCCTTGGCCGCCAACTGGCTGGCATGATCTGCGAACCGGTATACGGCAACGCCGGAGGCATCTCATTGCCAGCGGGCTACCTGCAGGCTGCCTATGCCAAGGTCCGCGCCCGCGGCGGTGTGTGCATCGCCGATGAAGTTCAGGTGGGTTACGGCCGCTTGGGCGAGTACTTCTGGGGCTTCGAGGAGCAGGGCGTGGTGCCCGACATCATCACCATGGCCAAGGGCATGGGTAACGGCCAGCCACTGGGCGTGGTGATCACCCGCCGCGAAATCGCCGAGGCACTGGAGGCGCAGGGCTACTTCTTCTCTTCCGCGGGCGGCAGCCCGGTCAGCTGCCGTATCGGCATGGCGGTGCTGGATGTGATGGAAGAGGAGGGGTTGTGGCAGAACACTCGCGACACCGGGCGTTACTTCAAAGCGCGCCTGCAGGCGTTGGTCGATAAACATCCGCTTGCAGGGGCCGCGCATGGTTCGGGCTTCTATCTGGGGCTGGAGCTGGTGCGTGACCGCCAGACGCTGGAGCCGGCCACCGAAGAAACCATGACGCTGTGCAACCGCCTGCGTGACCTGGGCATCTTCATGCAGCCGACCGGCGATTACCTGAACATCCTCAAGATCAAGCCACCGATGTGCACCACCCGTGCGAGTGTGGATTACTTTGTCGACAGTGTGGACCGGGTTCTGTCCGAGGACCTGTAAGCTGAAAATGCCGTCATGCCGATTGTTATCGGCTTGAGCGGCATTTTTATTGACCGTTCGGAATTTTCAGGCTTTTAATGCCGATATATATCGGTTATAAAACCGCCATCCAATTGACCATCGGCCTAGGGCCTTTGCAGAGGTTAACCATGAAAACCCTCAACTCCACCCCCCGCGCCGACGGTTTCCACATGCCAGCCGAATGGGCTCCGCAAAGCCAGGTGTGGATGGTCTGGCCCGAGCGTTCGGACAACTGGCGCCTGGGCGGCAAGCCGGCCCAGGCTGCCCACGTGACCTTGGCCAAGGCCATCGCCCGCTTCGAGCCGGTCACCGTGGCTGTTTCCGCCGGCCAGTACGAAAACGCCCGTCGCCAGCTCGACCTGCCGAACATCCGCGTGGTGGAAATCAGCAACGACGACGCCTGGGTTCGTGACACCGGCCCGACCTTCGTGATCAACGATGCCGGCGAAGTGCGTGGTGTGGACTGGGGTTTCAACGCCTGGGGTGGTTTCGACGGTGGCCTGTACGCGCCGTGGAACCGCGACGAGGAGCTGGCCGCCAAGGTCATGGAAATGGAGCGCTGCCAGCGCTACCACACCGAAGGCTTCGTGCTTGAAGGCGGCTCGATCCATGTGGACGGTGAAGGCACGCTGATCACCACCGAAGAGTGCCTGCTCAACCGCAACCGCAACCCGCACCTGAACCGTGAGCAGATCGAAGAGATCCTGCGTGAGCACCTGGCTGTCGAGACCATCGTCTGGCTGCCGGATGGCCTGTACAACGACGAAACCGACGGCCACGTCGACAACTTCTGCTGTTACGTAAGCCCTGGCGAAGTGTTACTGGCGTGGACCGATGATTCCAACGACCCCAACTACGCACGCTGCCATGCGGCCTACGATGTGCTGAAAAACAGCCGTGACGCCAAAGGGCGCGAGTTTGTGGTGCACAAAATGCCAATCCCTGGCCCGCTGTTCGCCACTGAAGAAGAGTGCGCAGGCGTCGACCAGGTAGCCGGTAGCCAGGAGCGTGACCCGTCGGTACGCCTGGCCGGTTCCTACGTGAACTTCCTGATCGTCAACGGCGGCATTATTGCGCCGAGCTTCAACGACCCGGCTGATGCCCAGGCTAGAGCGATCCTTGCCAAAGTCTTCCCGGACCACGAAGTGGTGATGATCCCTGGCCGCGAACTGCTGCTCGGCGGTGGCAATATCCATTGCCTGACCCAACAGCAACCGGCACCGATCAAGCGCTGAAGCATCGGTTTGTAAAAAGGCCCGTCATATGACGGGCCTTTTTTTTGCGGCGACATTCGGCATGCTGAAATGGCACATGTTTTGTATTGTTTTCAGGGAGTTAACTGGACAGGTCGGTCACCCCGTTCTGTAACAATCGCGACGTAGATTAGCCGCTCACGGGCCCAGGAGTACGTGTAGACATGAACGCAGCAAGTGAGACGGCTTTGCGCCCATCGGCAGTGAACCATCAATCGCTCAGAATTTTGACGCAGTGGTTGAAGCACCATGGAAGCAAACGGGTCAGGACGACCGACCCACGACGTCTGCTTGACGGCCGCTATCCCCAAGGCCTGATCAGCGATGCGGAGCTGGAAGCACTGCTGGGTGTCTGGCACTGACGGGGCAGGCTCCTGCCCCCCTGAAAAACGCCACCGCGATTGCGGTGGCGTTTTCGTTTACCCCAAGCATCAGAAGCTATAGGTACCCGTCACCACCAGGCTGCGCGGATCGCCGATCTGAATCTGCGCCGCACTGGTCGCCGAACTGTAGTAGGTCTTGTCGGTGATGTTGCTAAGCGCCGCCCGCACATCCCAATCATGGGTGCGGAACCCTGCCAGCGCATCCCAGCGCCCGTAACCCGGCATCAGCGTGGTGTTCTGGTTGTCGGCATAACGCTCGCCCACCAACGTCAGGCCAGTTTCGGCATACCAGCCAAGCTCCGGCTTCCAGGTCACGAACAGGCTGGCGTTGCGCTTGGCTACATCGTTGATGCGGTTGCCTTCGAGGCCATTGTTGTCCTTGACGATGGTTGCATCCTGCAAGCCGATGCCACCGCGCACGTACCAGTTGCCAACAATGTTACCGGTGGCAGTCAGCTCGATGCCGCGTGAACGCTGCAGCCCGCTCATCAAGGTGATTTCCGGGTTGTTCGGGTCACGCGTGCGGCGGTTGTAAAGCTCCAGCTCGTAAAGGGCGAGGGTGGTGGTCAGGCGCTCGTCGAGCCAGTCGCTCTTGACCCCGATTTCCTTCTGCCGGGTCAGCTCCGGGCTGGTGTCGTTGGTGTTGCCGGGTGCACCGGGGGTGATGCCTATCAGGCCGCCACCGACCGGCGAAAAGGTCTTGCTCCACGACGCATAGAACGAGTGGTCGCGCCACGGCGTATAGACCACGCCCAGGCGCGGGCTGGTGGTGTTGCTGTCCTGCTGTTCGTTCAGGTTGCGGACCTTGTTGGTGGTTTCCACCTCGAACTGGTCGAAGCGCACACCCGCAAGAATCTGCCATTGATCGTTGAGGCGGATCTGGTCTTGCAAGTACAGGCCACGGCTGTCGACCACGGTGTGGTTGTTGCTCGACACCGCCATGCGGCCAGTGTGCTGCAGGTCGCGATTCGGGTTGTTCAGGTCCAGGCTCGGTACTGGGCGGCCACCGGCCGACACTGCAGCGGCGGTGTACAGGGTCGGGTCGCGGCGCTGGTTGCCGAACTCCAGCCCCAGCAAGAGCTTGTGTTCCAGGCCCCAGGTGGCGAAGTCACCCTCGGCTTCGAGGTTGTTGAACAGGTTGCGGGTATTCAGGTCCTGCTGCCAGCGCTGGCGGGTAACCGTATTGCGGGTGGCGTTGTAGCCGGTCACGTAGGTGTTGTCGAACTCGCTGTCGAGCTTAAACAGGCCGAGGGTGTGGCGCAGCTGCCAGGTATCGTTGAGCTGGTAGTTCAGCCGCGAGCGCAACGATTGCGCACGGTCGTCGATGAAATCGCGCTGGGTGTCGCCGTAAGTGGTGCTGCGGCTCACATCGGCCGGGCGCCCATTGACGCCGGGGATACCGCGGTCGGGTGTGCGGTTGTAGCGGCTGTACTCGTACTGCACCAGCCAGTTCAGGTCGGGTGTGAGCTGCCAGCTCATCGAGGGGGCAAACAGCTGGCGGCTGCCATCAATGCCATCGCGGAAACTGTTGTTGTCCTGGTTGCCCATGTTCAGGCGCAGGCTGATGGTGTCGCTGGGGTCGGCGCTCAAGTCGGCATACAGGCTGCGCAGGTCTTGGCTACCGCCCTGGGCTTCGATGGACGAGCGGCGGCCGTGTTCTGGCGCCTTGCTCACCCGGTTGACGATGCCGCCCTGGCTACCACGGCCATACAGCACCGCAGCCGGGCCCTTGAGCACTTCGACCCGCTCGATGTTGTGCAGGTCGCGAATGTACTGGCTGTCGTCGCGAATACCGTCCAGGTAAAAGTCGTTGCTCGCTTCGAAGCCGCGGATGCGCACGCTATCGAAGCGCGTATCGGCGCCACTGCTGACGTTGGGTATACCCTCCAGCGCTTTGCCCAGCGAGTCGCTGCCGTAGTCCAGGACGTTACTGGTCTTCACCGTGTCGATGGCCTGGGGCACGTAGCGCACGGGGGTTGAAGTGCGCGTTGCAGTGCTCACCTCCTTGACCCGTGGGTTGTCTTCTTCACGTTCACTGTCGGCGGTGACCGACAGCTCGGGCAAGGTTGTGGTGGCGGCGCTGGCCAGGCTGGCGCTGAACAGCAGCGACAGGCCAAGCGTCAGGGGTGACAGGCGGCAGGGGGCAGGCATGGAGGCATCCGGACCTAAGGCAGGTGGTAAAGAGGTGCGAATGCTAATGCTTGCCATTTGCTAATACTTGGGTATTTGTAAAGGCTTGTCTTTACATATGTATCACTTTGTAACTAGTCCTTTGGTGTTTTCAAGGATCAGCGTCGTTTGCGTGCGTCAATAAGCCTCATCTGAAAAGAAAGACAAATTGCCCACTCCTGGCGCGAATGTGCATGGAAATGCCCTGTACCTACCGGTTATTTTGGTTATATCGACCTGCATTTCACGACTTTTTGACATTTGTAATCGCACACGGCTAGGATTCGGCCCACGCCTGCTGGCCATGACCTGGCCATGCTGCTGCACAAGCCCGCCACGCAAGCCTCGGCGGGCTTTCAGTTTGGATCCGCATAGCGTCGAACCTACGAAGGGGCGTTGGTTCCTGGCGTCATATTGCAGAGCGTTTTTGATTAAGAAATAAGGAAAACAACATGTTGAAAACCAGGATCAGCCTGGTCGCCTTGGCGATGATCGCCGCGACCCAGGCTCAGGCCAACGAGCAGGCCGACAGCAAGGGCTTTATCGAAGACAGCCACGCAAACGTTCTCCTGCGCAACGCTTACATCAACCGTGACAAGAAGCACGGTACCGATGACCAGATCGAATGGGGCCAGGCGGCTATCGCCAACTTCTCCTCTGGCTTCACCCAAGGCACCGTCGGTGTCGGCGTCGACGCATTCGGCCTGTACGCCGTGCGTCTGGACGGCGGCAAAGGCCACAACGGTGGCGGCGGCGTCGACTTCTTCAAACCGCACAACACCAAGAACGCCGATGGCAACGCCAGCGGCCCGCACGACCTGGCCCGTGCCGGCGCAGCCGTGAAGTTCCGCATCTCCAACACCGTGCTCAAGTACGGTGACCAGATGCCTACACTGCCAGTGCTGCAGTACGACGACGGCCGACTGCTGCCAGAAAGCTTCACCGGCACCCTGATCACCTCCAAGGAAATTCAGGGCCTGGAACTGAACGCTGGTCGCTTCACCCAAGAGGCGCGCAAGAGCGCCGAGCGTCGTGACGGTGGCGGCCTGAAGTCGATCAACGTCTTCGGCGGTAGCTACAAGTTCACCGACAACTTCACCGCTTCGCTGTACACCGCAGACAACGAAGACGTGATGAAGAAGCACTACCTGGGCTTGAACTACGTCTTCCCGATCGCCAGTGACCAGTCGCTGACCCTGGACTTCAACGGCTACAAGTCGGACATCGACAAGAAGTACGTCCAGGCCGCTGGCCTGAACGGCGACTCCAACACCATCTGGAGCCTTGCCGCCACTTACGCCTACGGCGCGCACTCGTTCACCCTGGCACACCAGCGCAGCACCGGCAGCACCGGCTACAACTACAGCGGCTATCAGAACGAAGGTGGCGTGGGTGACGGTGGTTCGACCATCTACCTGGCCAACTCCTACTGGTCCGACTTCAACGCTGAAGACGAGCGTTCCTGGCAGCTGGGCTACGGCCTGGACTTCGGTGCCTACGGCATCCCGGGCCTGACCTACAAGCTGGCCTACGTGGTGGGTGACAACATCAACACCCGTTCCATCAAGGACCCGCAAGGCTTCGGCGAAGGCAAAGAGCGCGAGATCTTCAACCAGATCCGTTACGTCGTTCAGGAAGGCCCGGCGAAGGACCTGTCGATCAAGCTGCGCAGCTCGTTCGTGCGGACCAACAACGCAGTTCAGCAGAACGGCAACTACATGGATGACGGTAACGAAGTCCGCGTATTCGTCGAGTACCCAATCAGCATCTTCTGATACTGATCTGGCAGAGGGCTGCCTTGCAGCCCTTTCGCCGGCAAGCCGGCTCCCACAGGTACTGCGCTGCATTCGTGGCCTGCGCGGTGCCTGTGGGAGCCGGCTTGCCGGCGATGAGGCCGGTGCGGATGCTCGGCATCCTGCCTTTCAAGCAGGCTCTGCTTCTTTTGGGTGAACCGCTTTCGCAATAACCACCTCCCCTGCCTCAGGTGCAAAGCTGTCGCTGCGCGCCATCCGCCACATCCGCGCATAAAACTCGCTTTCAATCGAGCCGCTGAGCAATTCGCCGGGCTTGAGGAACTGGTGCAGGTCCGAAAACAGGCTGATCTCACGGGTATTGATGCGCCGTGCCAGGTGCTTGGGCTTGAGCTGCGAAGGGTGTTCCAGGCCTGCGGCCGCGAGCATCTCGGCCAGGGCGTGGAGGGTGTTGCGGTGGAAGCTGGCAACCCGCTCGGCCTTGTCCGGTACCACCAGCGCGCGCTGGCGCAATGGGTCCTGGGTGGCCACGCCGGTCGGGCACTTGTTGGTGTGGCAGCTCTGCGACTGTATGCAGCCGATGGCGAACATGAAGCCGCGCGCCGAGTTGACCCAGTCGGCGCCAATGGCCAGCACGCTGGCGATGTCGAAGGCACTGACAATCTTGCCCGCCGCGCCGATGCGGATGCTCGAACGCAGGTTCAGCCCCACCAGTGTGTTGTGCACGAACATCAGGCCTTCGCGCATGGGCACGCCCATGTTGTCGCTGAACTCGCGTGGTGCCGCGCCGGTGCCGCCTTCCTTGCCGTCGACGACGATGAAGTCTGGGGTGATGCCGGTGGCCAGCATGGCCTTGGCAATGCCCATGAACTCCCACGGGTGGCCCAGGCAGAACTTGAAGCCCACCGGTTTACCGCCGGACAACTCACGCAGGGTGGCGACAAACTGCAGCAGCTCCAGCGGCGTGCGGAACGCGCTGTGCGCGGCCGGCGAGATGCAGTCCTCGCCCACGGTTACGCCACGGGTGGCGGCGATTTCCGCGCTGACCTTATGCCCCGGCAGGATGCCGCCGTGGCCCGGTTTGGCGCCCTGGCTGAGCTTGATCTCGATCATCTTCACCTGCGGGTCGCGGGCCTGTGCGGCGAAACGCTGCGGGTCGAAGCGGCCTTGCGCGGTGCGGCAGCCAAAGTAGCCACTGCCGATTTCCCAGATCAGGTCACCGCCATGCTCACGGTGGTAGGGGCTGATGCTGCCTTCACCGGTGTCATGGGCGAAGCGGCCCAGGCGCGCGCCCTGGTTGAGTGCGGCAATGGCATTGGCGCTGAGTGCGCCGAAGCTCATGGCTGAAATGTTGAAGATCGAGGCCGAGTAGGGCAGGCGGCACTGAGGCCCGCCGATGGCGATGCGGAACGAAGCTGGGTCGGGGGTCGCTACCGGTAGCATCGAGTGGCTGATGAACTCGAAGCCGGGCTTGTAGACATCGTTCAAGGTACCGAAGGCTTTCTCGGCGCTTTCGTTCTTGGCCCGGGCGTAGACCAGCGAGCGTTGCGAGCGGGAGAAGGGCAGTTTGTCGTCGTCGCCCTCGATCAGGTATTGGCGGATTTCCGGGCGGATGGTTTCGATCAAGTAGCGAATATTGCCCAGGATCGGGTAGTTGCGCCGCACCGCGTGGTGGCTCTGGCGCAGGTCGTTGAGGCCGACCAGGCTGAGCAGGGCGGCGATCACGGTCAGCGGCCAGAGCCAGGTGTGTGCGGCAAGCAAGGGGAGGCTGGCGAAGGTGAACAACAGGCAGAGAGCCAGGCAGGCGTAGCGGCTGGGTAGGGAGTGTTTCATGGGTCCATCGCAGGCAGGATGACCGGGCCAAGGATAGGCAAACTGGCCGCGCGGAAAACCTGGCGAATCGGTAAAACACTGTTACCTGATGATGGGTTGTGTTGTGTCTTAGGGCCTCATCGCCGGCAAGCCGGCTCCCACAGAAATACCATCAACTTCAAGGGCGGCGGGGTACCTGTGGGAGCCGGCTTGCCGGCGATGGGCTGCAAAGCAGCCCTAACCAGGCAACAAAATGCTGACGCGCAACCCGCCACCGTCGCGGTTCATCAGCATCAGTTCACCGCCATGGCTGGCAGCGATGCGCTGGGCGATGCTCAACCCCAATCCATACCCTCCGGATGCCTGGTTGCGCGACCCTTCCCCGCGCACAAAGGGGTCGGTGACGGTGGCCAGTAGCTCGGGTGCAATACCAGGCCCACGGTCATCAATATGGATGAACACGCCCGTGGTTGCGCGCTCCAGCGTGACGCAAACGTCCTTGCCATAGCGCAGGGCGTTGACCAGCAAATTCTGCAGGCAGCGCTGCAACAGCAAGGCGTCCACACGCAGGCCGCCAACCTTGCCTTGCACCGGTAATGGCTCGTCGGCGCTGGACAGGTCGGCGCACAGCCGTGCAACGAGCCGGTCGATATCGACTTGCTGCAGGTTCTGTTGTTCGCCAGCGCGCAGGTAATCCAGCACCTGGCCGATCATGTCGTCCATCTGCGTGATGTTCTGCCGCAAGCGTTCCCGGTGGTCGTCATCCGGCAGCCGCTCCAGCCGCAGGCGCATGCGCGTCAGCGGGGTGCGCAGGTCGTGGGACACGGCGGCGAGGAAGTAGGCCTTGTCGTTGACCATGGCAATCAGGCGTTGCTGCATGGCGTTGAAAGCCTGGGCAGCCTGGCGTACTTCCTCCGGGCCATCCAGAGCCAGTGGCGGCTGCTCCAGATTACCGCCCAGGCCACGCGCGGCATCGGCCAGGCGCCGCAATGGGCGCAGGCACAGGCGCACGGCGATCAGGCACACCAACAGCACTGCAACGATGCGTAGCGCATACACCCGTAGCAGGTAATCGCTGATCAGCACCCAGGCCGACTCACCACTCCAGCCCTGCAGCTCCTGGCCGTCGATGGTCAGCCAATGGCCATCGGCCAAAGGCACCGCGAACTGGATATGCGCCTGGGCCGTGCGCAGCCCGAACAGGCTGCGCCAGACTATCGGCTGCCCCAGCTCATCGGTCAGTTGCACCTTCAGCAGGCGCACCTCCTGGGCATGCCCCAGTTCGTACTTGAGCGCCTGCTGCAGCAGTAACTCGACGCGCCGCCGACCGCGGCGGTGGTCTTCCTCCACTGCTGGCACGGCGTCGGCGCAGCGCAGTTGGTAATGGGCCGGCACCTGCAAAGCAGGGGCAGCCTGGCAATCGGCCTGGGCGATCAGTGGCGCGCTGCGCGCCGCCATCAGCCTGACCGGTGCCTCGAGCACCTGGGCAAAGCGCACATCGAACCAGATGCTGCTGGACATCAACTGGATCACCAGCGTGCCGCTGACCATGATCAGCAGCAACTGGCCAAACAACGTGCGCGGCCACAGCCGGCGTAGCCAGCGCACCTCAGCTGGCCGCTTCGGCGCGGGCAATGCTCAGCAGGTAGCCTTCGTTGCGGATGGTGAGAATTTGCACAGTGCCGCCAGGCGCACGGCGCAGTTGCTGACGCAGGCGGCTGATGCACATGTCCACCGAACGGTCGTCGGGGAGGTGATCGCGGCCGAATGCGCTGCGCGTCAACTGATCGCGCGAGACTACGCGGTTGTTGGCTTCCAGCAGTTCACGCAGCACCCGGTAATCGGAGCGCGGCAGGGTCAGGGCTTCGCCGTCGGGGCGGGTGAGCAGGCGCTTGACGTGGTCGAGGCTGAAACCGGCGAAGTGTTGTGCTTCGGCAGCGGGTTCATCGCCCGCAGCATCGAGACGCTGCGGGCGGCGCAATACGGCCTTGATGCGAGCGGTCAATTCGCGAGGCTCGAACGGCTTGGCCAGGTAATCGTCGGCACCCACTTCCAGGCCAATGATGCGGTCCAGCGTGCTGCCCTTGGCCGACAGCATGATCACCGCCAGGCCCGGTGTTGCCTGCAGCTGCCGGCACAGGCTCAAGCCGTCCTCGCCCGGCAACATCAAGTCCAGCACCACCAGCTCGACCTTGTGCTGGGCCAGTTGCTCGCGCATCCCTTCACCGTCCGCCGCAGCCAATACCGTGTAGCCGGCATGTGTCAGGTAATCACAGAGAAGTTCGCGGATCTCGTCGTCATCATCGACAACCAGCAAAGTCGTGCTCATTGCTAAAAACACCTGTTCGCGGAGGGCCAGCAGCGCTCGTTACGTTCGATTACATGCCCGTACAAGCCGGACATGGAGCCCAGAGGGCGGATCCCTAGAATCGTAACAAAAAATCATCTGCGAATACGAAGCCTTCCCAAATGAAACCTCAAAGTCACACGATCCACCCGCTTGCCTTGTTCGTCGCGCTGGCTGTCAGTGGCAGTGCCATGGCCGCCGACAGCCAACCGCTGGAGCTGGACGCCACGCAGATCGAAGACAGCGCGCTGCTGCCCGCAGACGAGGCGGGCCAGCTGGGTTACACCGTGGAAAGCACGCGCAGCTCCACTGGCCTCAACCTGACACCACGGCAGACCCCGCAGTCGGTCACCAGCATCACCCGCCAGCAGATGGATGACCGCGACATCCACACCATCGAGCAGGCGCTGGACACCACGCCGGGCGTGAGCACCAGCAAGTCCGAAGTTGGCGGGCGCACCGATTTCCGGGCCCGGGGTTACTCGATCAGCAACTGGAAGGTCGACGGTTTGCAGTTCCAGGGCGGTTCCGATTTCAGCGGCGGCGGCAATGCGTTGAACATGGACCTGTACGAGCGCATCGACATCGTCCGCGGTGCCAACGGCCTGCTCGGCGGCACCGGTGACCCCTCGGCCACCGTCAACCTGATCCGCAAGGCCGCGACCAGAACCTTTGGCGGCAGCGCCTACGCCACCTATGGCAGCTGGGACAAACGCCGCTTGGGCGCCGACCTCAACCTGCCGCTGTCCGAAGATGGCCGCCTGCGCTCGCGCTTCGTGCTGACCCAGCAGGACGCCAACTCGTTCCGCGACAACCAGTCCGAGCGCTCCCGCGCGGCCCTGGCCAACTTCGAATTCGACCTGGACGACGCCACTACGCTGGGCGCCGGCTACCAATACGAGTACAACAAGGTGGTCGGCGGCGGCTGGGGCGCCAACATCCCGATCTGGTACCGCGACGGCAGCACCACAAACCTGCCGCGCAGCACCAACGTGGTACCGAGCTGGAGCTTCGGCGAATACACCACCCGTACTGCTTTCGGCTCCCTCGAGCATCGCTTCGACAACGACTGGACGCTGGACCTGAAGGCCGCCCAGAGCACCGCCGAAGTGCTCAACCACCGCGGCCTGGCCAAGGTCAACTCGGCCGGGCGCGGCAGCTACGGCGGCTACTGGGACCAGGATGGCAGCGGCGCCGTGCTCAATGGCCTGCACAGCTCCAGCGACACCACCCAGCAGTCTGCGCAGATCGACCTGTCCGGCCCGTTCCAGCTGTTCGGCCGCACCCATCAGGCGATGGTCGGCTACAACGACAGCCGCACCGTGGCCTGGTCGCCGGAGTACACGTGCACCATGGTCAGCGCCGACCGTATCACTGCACCTTCCGTAGGTTGCCAGTTCCGCGCCAACAACGGCCTGCCGGTGACCGACTGGCACAACGGCGTGGACAGCGACTACGACATGCTCGCCTCGCGCACCGGCCGCCACAGCAAGACCACCACGCGCCTGCAGGGCATGTACGCAGCCACCCGCCTGAGCATCACCGACCCGCTGTCGGTGATCGTCGGCGTACGCACCACCGATTACTCCGCCACCACCAACAATGTCAGCGGCGTGCGCAGCAACCAGCAGAACAGCGGCATCGTCACGCCGTACCTGGGCGCGGTGTACGACCTCAACGACACCTACTCCCTGTACGCCAGCTACACCGACATCTTCAACCCGCAGACGGCAGAAACCGAGAGCGGCACCAAGGTCGAGCCGATCCGCGGCAAAAGCTACGAAACCGGTATCAAGGGTGAGTGGCTGGATGGCCGCCTGAACGCGTCGGCGGCGTACTTCCGCACCAAGCAAGAAAACAAGGCCGTGCTCGACGACGGCCTGACCACCCCGACCGGTGGCGATGCCTACAAGGCCGGCACCGGCCAGGAAACAGACGGCATCGACCTGGAAATCGCTGGCGCCCTGACCCCGAACTGGAACGTGTATGCGGGCTATACCTACCTGCACTTCCGCCGGGTCGACAGTGATGGGCGCAGCGACCCGTCGCACCTGTTCAAGGCCTCGACCACCTATCGCCTGTCCGGGCCACTCGACCGCCTGACCGTTGGCGCTGGGGTCAAGGCGCAGAGCAACATCCGCGCAATCTCAAGCCCTGCAGGCCAGCCGGTGAACGGTGTGAGTGCGGGGGCGACCGATGTGAACTGGTCGGGCTATGCGATCTGGAATGCCATGGCCAAGTACCAGGTGACTGACGACACTTCGGTGAGCCTGAATGTCGACAACCTGTTCGACAAGCATTACTACACCCAGTACGGGTTCTATGCGGGGGCGATTTATGGCGACCCTCGGAACATGTCGGTGACGGTGAGTACGGCGTTCTGATGCGTACACCTCCAGGCCCGCGCTGGAGGTGTCCACCCCCACTCCGAGAGATTTCAAGGTGAGAGCGCTGACGGCCTCACCCCTCATTTCTGCATCTATAGATCGAGAGACTGCGCCGGGATGCCGAGCGCGGCCGCGATCCTTTCGCGTGTGGCCTTGCGTGGGCGTTCAGCGGCCTCCTGCTGAGAGTAAGCCGACTGGGTTATGCCAAGGCGCTCGGCAACCTGCGCTTGTGTAAGGTCCAGATGCTTGCGCCATGCAGCGATGGCCGTCAGCCCCTCCTTGACCATGTATCCAACCACGTCATTGGGGACCAAGTCCTCATGGGGGCGGCTTGCGATGTAATCGGCATACGGGAGCACGACGAAAGCGGGGCGGCCATCTGCCCCGTTGATGATCTGTACTTTAGTAGGTGCGTTCATGGCGCTTCCGAAATTAGCCATCTCTTGATGCATCGCCAATTTGGCGATATCTTCAGATCATGTCAACCAAATTCCGATTTCGCGACAAGTACCGCATTGAGCTACGAGAAAGGGACCACTTGCCACCGCACGTGCACCTGACTGGTGGCGGTGTAGATGTTGTTATCAGTCTCGAGTCTGTTGCGGTTACACAGGGCAAGGCACCGGCCAAAGTGGTGCAAGAGGCCCTAGCGTGGGTCGCGGCCAATCAGGCCGATCTGTTGAAGGAGTGGATGAAATGGCATCGATGAAACGTCCTCGACTGCGGGCTGTTCAGCCACGGTCGGGCGCCCGTTTGGAGCTGACTTTTACCAATGGTCAGCGATTCGATCTGGATATGAGCGAGGCGCTGGCGACGTATCCAGGGCTGGCACCTCTTGCAAAGGGCAAGGCGTTCCAAGGAGCTGCTTTGGGAGACGGGGGCTGGACCGTGGAATGGCCGGCGCTGGATATTCAAATCGGTGCAGACACCTTATTGCTGGATGCCCTGGCGCAGACTGCGCCGGATGAGAACACGCGGATTTTCATTCGATGGCGTCTACGACATCGGATGACGCTCGACCAGGCTGCCGAAGCGCTCGGTGTGAGTGCGCGTAGCATCAGCCGATACAGCAGCGGTCGAGAAGCAGTGCCGCGCACGTTGGCGTTGGCCTGTTTGGGCTGGGAGGTGTTGGAGCAGAAGGCTGCCTGAGCCTGGCTTGGCTGAGGCGTTCTGGATGGCACAAACAAAAAAGGCCCACCTTACGGTGAGCCTTTTTTGATACTGCGTATGGTGCCGGCACCAGGAGTCGAATAAATACATATCTTATTGATAGTGTTGTCATTTATTTATGTTGAATAAGCAGTCTATCTCTAAAACTACCTTTATGGTCTAAAATAGATTAGTTAAAAATCATCGAGGTACCTGTACGTCTATCTCCAGATCCAGTGAGCTCCGGATGTGGCCAGATCAATCCAGTAAAAACCTGGGGCCTTTAACCAACCCGTAAGGAACTCTCAAGAAATTTTGTACCGATCCACAGTTTTACTGGCTATAGTTTTTCATGGAATTGGCTTAATGAAGCCTTGCCTTGAATCTGATTTTGAAAATGTTCAGACATCGCTTCTGAAAAAATATTTATTACTCGATCTACGTCGTAGTCTGCGGAATGCTCCAGCAAAACAGCGTCGTGCATTGGCAGTTTTAATTTTACCTCAGATATTGAACTCAAGCATAGCAGTGCTTTCTTGAATATTAATGAGGCAGTTCCTTGTACAACTTGACTGATAGCAGATCTTTTTTCCTTGCTTGTTAGTTCTCCTTTTCGATCACGTTGCATATAATTGCCAAACGCAGTGCCAATTCTTCCCGTGCGTTGAAATTCTTCGTGGACTAAGACTTTCCAAGCTTCGAATGTTTTGAATTGGTCAAAAAATTTCTTAGCGCTTTGGCGATCTGCACCAAAACCCTGCGCTGCAGCAAGGATGTGTTGCCGCTTCATTCCATAGGCATAAGAAAGAAATAACCTCTTGGCTTGTTTTCTCTTTGTCTTATCGTCAAATATTTCTTCTGCAGCAATTTCATAGACATCACTACTGTTGTATAACGCTAATAATTTCTCGTCGCCGGAGAGTGCGGCCATTACGCCTGCTTCAAATTGATCGTAGTCTATGTATGACAACTGCTTGTTCGTGTCTGGAATTAAAATGTCTCGATGGTGTTTTGCAAGATTTTGCAACGACGGGTCTTTGAAGTAGATTCTTGAGGTGATAGAACCAAAGCTGTCGACGATCGGATAAATTCGATTTTGGCTCAAGGGAATGGCTGCTAATACTCTACGTGAATTTTGAATTTTCCTTAAGCGAATTAGGTCCACTGCAAAGTTTGATTGCATAGGGACAAAATTTAAAATGTAATCCACGTCTAGACCGGTAAAATCAAACCCTTGGGGCTCTAGGTATTCGATAACGGCTTGGTCGGAAGGAACCTCTAGAGGCATATCGTAGTCGGAAGAGAAATTCTTCAATGCCATATAGAATTCAAACTCTATTTTGTTTTTATGGTGCCTAAGTTTTTCTTCAGAGATAGAAATGCCTTCTGATGCTGATTTTATTAGATAGTCGTTTACGGGACGTTCGATTGCCATGAATCTATCCCATTCACCGGCAGTTTCTGCATCTTTTTTTACAACTTCTGAGCATTTCAATAATGCTTCGCCAATTGAAGAAAAAATGGCTTCATCTAGAGGTGCCTTGCGGTTAAAAATTTCTTTATATTTTGCAATAATTTCGTCGGAAACAAATGCGGATAGTAGCTGGGATATGTCTTTCTTGTCTCTTGATTCTCTTTCTTTTTTCTTTCCGGAGGTGAGGATTCGAAGTTCTTCAATGTCTGTGATGTTAGATGGTAATTTGTTTTTCGCCCGATAGAGCGATGGGGCAATTAACCATAAGTCATGGCAGACAAGCTCATGTTTTTGATCTACTAAGTCAGATATGGTGATTTCACCTAAAGTACCATCTGACCATAGGAAGGTTCTGTCTTGCCCTTGGTCTGTATAGTCAGCTATAAACAGTAAGGCTTTTTTTGATTCAGTCATATGGTGTGATCTCATCATAAAGATCGAGCATGGCTATTTTTTCTCGTTCGACAATAGGAACACCATTCGTAAAATATGGCTTGGCTCTGCTGCCGGTCCTTTTAAGTTTAGGGCCTAGCTTAGAAATCAAAGGTTTCAGTTGACTTTGATCAAAGTCACTACAAGCTAATAAAAAATTTCGTTGATGATAATATGGCCAGATAGACTCAAATTTGGGAATAACATTAATTAAAATTTGTGTCTCATCAACACACTTTAGATAAATAAAAATTGCCGCTACTTCTGGTTGGAGTACGTCAGAATTTATTCTTGTGGTTGCTAGCGATATTAAGTTGATATTTTTGTACTTGCGATTTGCTAGAAGTAACCATAGATGAAAATTTTGCCAAGAGTGAACCGAGCGCTCATGATCACTAAGATGGTTGTAGATATCACTGAGCTCTTGCTCGTTGAGGTCTAGAATCCCAAGAAGTCTGCAGTACTGATCGGTCGAGGCCGCATGGTCCTCAAGTGAGCTAATTAAGAGTGCTTTTAAATCTGTTGCTATGGCTGCATGAATATCAAAAATGCCTGCATCAGTCAGTTTTATCAGTCGGTTTACCGCGAATCGAAACTGCCTGGACTGTGTTTGTTTATCTTCGATGCACTCTTTCAATATTTGATATATGTACTTTGCTGAACGCGCTATGACCCTTCTGCTTCTTGATCTCCACATGTTGTCGATAGTGATGCTTCGATCGTCAGATGTTGGGAAGAACTCATCAATTTCACTAGAGGTAGAGTCTTGGGTTAAGATTTTTGTTTTTCCAGAGTTTATATTCATTCCAACCTTTCTGAGCTGATTTATAAGCTCAGTCAACGCTTTCTTTGCGACTCTCGTGTTGGGACAAATTACCCTGATGTCGTCCACGTAGCGATAATAATCGTAACCTAATCGCACCATTTCATGGTCAATATCATTTAAGACGACGTTTGCGATGAATGACGATGCGTCGCGGTTTTGAGGTAGTCCGTGACGTTCACTGTATCCCCACCGCGACAAAAGGTTGCAGAGGGTTTGCACTGCATTCCTAATTAATACTTTGTTTGGGCCGGAAGTTTTTATGTTTTCAATTGATCGCTCAAAAGCCGTGCGAATTGTTTCAATTGTAATATTTTCATAGCAATTTATTAGATCGGTTGCTAGTAGTGATTGATTGTTGTTTAGAGCCGTTCTGGTTACGCCTTCGAAAGTTTGCCATAAATCAATTCGGCTTTTAAATATATACTTTTCTGTTTTTCTTTCTTTGTTGAATCTGTGGCTTAGTACTCGATGAGATAAAAGTGGATCATAAAACTGTATCAGGAAGGTACAGATTGATTGATATATAAATCTGTCATAGAAGTCAGTTTCTAACGAGTACCTAACCCCTAGCCCTTTTTTAGGTATGTTGTAAACATTACGGAAAGAACCAATATATTGTCCATTTCCTTCATTTAACAACTCATGAAGCACTTCATGAAGTGATTGTTTATTTGAGAGAAGGTCTTTGTGTTGAAGTGTGTCAGTAAACCAGTCATCCCTCATGTCTTGGTTTAAATGTTGTAGGACACTGTCGACGTCGATTGGAAATGCTAAAACTTCTTTTCCATCTTGAGATAAGTCTGCTAAAACGCCGCCTTTTTTTAGTAGCGGGGAAAGAATTGATCGAAGTTCTTGGAGCTTCTTTCGGTCGCGGGAGTTCAGATTGTCTGTATTGAAAGATTCAACCAATAGTTTCAGATTTTTAAGACTATCGTCCTGCTCTGCCAGATGCGGAGTTCCTGCCGCGTCGGACACGAATTGTTCACTCATGTCTCATTCCTCGATCTATTCGGAGTTCAATAGTTTTTATCTATCTCTTGTCTCAAATACCATTTTGGTGTGTACTCAACTCTCAAAGCTGCCCTTGGAAGCTAGGTTATCAAAATGCCATCAAGCGTACTATAGCCGTATCGTCTAAGACAGGCACAGAAATATTTTTTGACGAAACAGCATGCATCTAGGTGGTCAATTGCAGCCCAATTTGCATATGCGAGCCAAGATATTCTGCGATAGACCTGTACTGATTAAATAAGCGGAAGTATGAGTTCTATTGAGATCTCATACATCCGCAACCGATATCATTGGAATAACTTAATTATTTGACTAATAAGTCTTACGGTTTCGATGGCTAATATCATAAGTAATTTTATGTTTTCCATTATTTCTTTTCCTTGTTTTGCTTATCTATGAGGTCACCATCTGCACCTATCTCAATCGCACGTTGCAAGAGTAACTGATAATAGGATGCAGGTATCTGTGACTTAAGTTTTTTCAGTACCAAATATGGGTTAAATATGAGGACAAAATTGTAGGGGCCATAAGCACCTTCTTTCGTATCGATAAAGCCCAGCTCTTGAAGGACCTTCATATGCTGCCGCCAGGTCGTCACGTTCCGCTCCCCGGAATATCCCGACTCAATGGCATAAACGGATTCATTCTCAATAGTCAGCATGTTTTCATCCCACACCCTACACCACAGAGCAAAATACGTTTTTCCAGCGGCGACAGACTTTCCGGTATGCTTTTTTGCGAGATCGTCAATCATGTTGGTTATGAGTGAAAGGGTTCTAGGGATCGATGAATATCCATCATTGACTGTTCGATCCCATAGAAGGCTGGTATCTAGCTCTGGCCATAACTCTCCACGCATTTTCATTGCATTAAGATGGGCTTTACTTTTTCTCTTTTTTTTCTGAGTGGTATTCAAAGCTAGTAGAGCAGCAAGATTCTGGTCTAATACACCCGCAGACGTCTGATTGACGACACTTGAGGGTTGGGCGGCGGCAGGTAGCGGTGGGGTTGGGAGTGAGGGGATAGGGGTATCATTCATGATGCAATCTCCGAGTTAGTAATCTCAGCTGAAAGCCCGACCGTTCGGGAATCATTCGCTGAAACCAAGAATCGACTAAAAAGCGTTATTTATCAAAGACTTAGAACGTGCAATCTGAACCCGATATTGCAGGTATATTCCAATCTAAGTATTGAGTAAGAGTAAAAAAATAGCCACTCAGATTTGAGTTGAAAATTTTTTGTCAGCCAACCTTTTAAAAAACATGCATTTGCAAGCGTTTCAGTGCTCGCTGGGCTGTGCGTGCTCACCGTGCTGAGTGTGCTCCCGGTGATCGCGGGTTGTAGGGGTTTTGTAGGCGTCCGATTCAGTGCTCCGAAAAAAAAACAATGGACGTTTCGGCGCTGGGGATACTCTTTTGAGAGGGCAAGAAGCGGGGGAGGAGGAGGAAAAATCCATGTGGTGGCGTTACTAGTAGCTGGTGATGTTGCGAAAAGCTGGCGAAGAAACCAATTCCTATCGCCCGTCTCTGGTCGGTTGCTGATCCTCGACTGTCATTTGAACTGCCATACCTTTCCTAAGCGAATAGTGAGCAATTTTACGGTCAGCAGGTAGTAGTAGCGCGTCGACTCAGCGCGCCGGTTCACGTGCGTATCAAGAAACCACGCCAGATGCTTTCGTTGCCAGGTCCATGGGTTATCTCGGTGCCAGCGTTCAGAAATGGCTGCTTGAATAGTCCTGGCTTGGCGGGTGTGACGTTCTCGTGTGGCATGCGCTCCAGTCAGCACTCCAGCCAGGAAAAGCTCCATGTCGTAGGGCTTACTCATGCTCGACCACCGATGTACGCCGATACCACGTCGATTCGACCGTGTCCCAGCTCATAGCTGATTTGTATACGTGCCTCTCGATCAAGGCCTGGATCGAGGCGCCTGCACCTGCCGCCATTGATGGGCGCTGGGTAATGTGTGATCTGCTCATAGCGTTCGCACGCATAAGCTGCGCGCAGTTCGTGGAAGCCTTTGAGGTTGTGTGTATGGAGGATATCTCGGGCGGGGCGGACGATATCCAGTTGGAAATCGAGGTAGCTCTCGTTCGGTGCCAGCAGCTTGCGGCTACCGACGGGAGAGACCTGTTCGGCGTACCTGAGCGCTTCGCGAATATGGTCATCCACCGTGATCCAACGAGGCGCGGTTGCGCCGCCGCGGCCACCTTTGGTGCCGTCCTGGATGTTGATCTTGCAGTAGTATTCGGCTTCACGCTTGAGTCGCGGTAGGTCGGCCAATATCGCTTCGCGCAGACGCATGCCAGTGGCGCGTGCCAATTGTGCGATGGCGGCGGCACGCGGATGCTTTTTGCGGAGCGCCTCGATGACGCGTATCACGTGTTTGTGATCTTGACCTTGAGGATTTGTCGTGCGCACGGTGATGCGCTGCATTCCCAATGCCTTGCTCGGACTTGGCACTTTCACATAGTGATCACCGCGGAGCGCGCCCATGGTCCGGTTGACGCTGGACAATCGGTTTTGTGCAGTGGCGATGCTGAGTTCACCTTGGTCAACTTGCAGGCGCAAATGCCGGGCGTAGTCCAGTAATGTCTGCCGATCAATCTGCCGAGCGTCATTGAATCCTGGACCGCCCTCAGATCGACACCACCGCACAAATGCCTGCCACCGATCACTGTGCGCTTTGACCGTCCCGTAATGCCCGCCGCCCAAGAGATCGCGTAACGCCTGTGGCCCGGCGTAACTCAGTTGTCGGCCATAGCCAAAATTGCGTCCATCCCGTCTACATACTAATGCCATGATCTAACTCCTCTCGACCCCAAAACCCTTGAAACTTTCCCCACGTCATCCCGCCATGGATGTTGAGTGTTATCAGGGATCAAGGCCCCTGCGACCTGTGAGGAATGTCCACTACGCGGGACTGGCGGCTCCTTACGTCCGGGAGCGAGGGCATCTCATGATCTGGCCTCCTGAGCACCGTTGCCGGTGGGCGGGTAGAGGCTGCATTGGCTGACGAGACCAGTGCCGCGAGATCCTGAGCCGGGTGAACGCAGCAATGCGATGACCGGGGCATGCCTGACTGCCAGTCAGGTGCAGTCCATTCCTTGGTCTGCGGCACCATCATCTACATCGCTGTTGCTGGTGACATCGGCGTTTGTCACGCCGATTGTCACGAGGGGAATTGCCGCAAAGCCATGTGCGATAAGGGCTGCAGCAGTGGTAGGAGCGCCCGTCTCTTTCCAGAGAAAGAGACGGGCGCAGGTTGGCGCATACGAAATGGCCAAGCGGATGGGTTGCTGCTGGGCAGGAGGGGAGGGTGGCTGCCGCAGGGGCAACGGTGTTTAGTTGGCGTCCATCACATGGGTAGTGACCGTACGAGCTACCGGACGCGAATCGTACTTGGGGGTGAACCACCGCGGTTGCGGCGTGACCTTTCAGGTATCTGGCCACATTCGGCTGCCTCGGCAGCGCTTGCATCTCCCGGTCTACGCCTGTGGACAATATTCGTCAAGCCAAGCGATTTCATGGATTTAGCACCTGTGGATAAAACTATCCCCCGGTGGACATCAGTGGTTTTCCACAGACGATAACTGTGCCAGTCGCTTTTAATTAGAACAGGTCCGTTGAAACGGGGCGGCTTTGCCGCCTCGTTTCAATGGACCCGCGCGGAGGAGCTTCATGCGGTGCTGTGGGTAACTTCACAGCGTGTTGAGGTGGTGGTGCGGCGGGTTACTCGGTCCTCTTGGCACTGCGAAGCCGCGTGACGTTCTCACCCGTCTGCTTGGCAAACTCATGCGGCGTCACATGGTCCTCGCGGTTCGCCTCCAGAAACCTGCTCCACCAGGTCATGATCATCCGGCGCTCTTCGAGGAACTCGGCCTTGTGGGTATAGGCGGCGCGCACGTTGTTGCGTTCCTTGTGGCTCATCTGCCGCTCGATAGCCGTCTCCGACCATAGGCCAGACTCGACCAACGCACTGCACGCCATGGCGCGGAACCCGTGGCCGCAGATATCCACCTTGGTGTCGTACCCCATCGTCCTGAGCGCCGCGTTCACCGTGTTCTCGGACATCGGTTTCCACGGTTTGGCATCCCCCGCGAACACCAACTCGAACTTGCCGGTGATCGCGTGGATCTGCTCAAGCAAGGCCACGGCTTGCGGCGATAAGGGTACAACGTGAATGTCCCCGGCCATCTTCGTACCCCTTGTGGAAAAGGGCACTCCGTCCAGCGCCGGGCGGGTGTCGGGGATCTCCCAGATTCCGCGCTTGAGGTCGAACTCATTCCAACGGGCGAAGCGCAGTTCGCTGGAGCGTACGAACACATGCAACGACAACATCACCGTGAGGCGCGTGAGCGGGCGACCTCTGTAGTCCTCAATGCATGCCAGTAGCTCTGGCAGCCGCGATAAGGGTAGTGCGGGTCGGTGAGTTACCCGTGGTGTCTTGATCGAGCCATCGAGGTCGTGAGCCGGGTTCGCCGTGATCAGCCGCAGCCGTTTGGCCTCGCGCATGATGCTTTGCAGGTAGTTCTTGATCCTGAGCGCCACGTCGATGGTGCCGCGCTTCGTCACGGCTTCCAGTGGCTGCATGAGGTCGTGGGTGTCCAGCTCAACAATTGCTCTGGCACCGATCAAAGGGAACACGTGGGTCTTCAATCGGCTGAGCACAGTCTTGGCGTGGCCGGGCGCCCACTTCGGCACCATGCTCGCATACCAGTCGAGCGCAACGCTTTCGAAGGTCCGGCCGTTGATCACGGCCTGAGTCTTGGTTTGTTGCTTGTACTGGATGGGGTCTATGCCGTTGGCGAGCTGCTGCTTGATCTCGAGGCGCTTGCGGCGTGCGTCGCCAAGCCCGACCACCGGATAGCTGCCAAGAGCGGTCAGGCCTTCGCGGCCATCGGGTTTCACGTACCTGAGCCGCCAGCCTTTGCGGCCGTTGGGTTGCACAAGCAGGTAAAGACCGTCGCCGTCGAAGAGCTTGTACTCGCGCTCTCTGGGCTTTGCCGTGCGACAGGCGGTGTCGGTAAGCGGGGCAGTGGTGCGGGCCATAAGGGTAGTCTCCGATATCGAAACGGACCTCTATCCTTAAAACTACCCTTATTAGCGCTGGCTACCCTCGGAATCCGACGGAACGCCAAAACGAAAAAACCCGCCAGAAGGCGGGTTTTTCGGGGGTTCCAGAGATTTTGAAAGCTTTCTATGGAACCTTGAATGGTGCCGGCACCAGGAATCGAACCCGGGACCTACTGATTACAAGTCAGTTGCTCTACCATCTGAGCTATACCGGCAATGGGGCGTCATTATAACGATCGTTTGACGCCTGTAAACCACTTCTTTTCGAATACTCGAAAATGACCTAAGTCACCGGCCTAAAAGGAGAATTTTCCTACCAGCCGCGGTGGATGGTATTGACGTTTGGCTCGGTCTTGCCGGGGTTGAAGAACAGCTTGTCGTTATCGCAGCCGCGCTTGCGGCAGGGGCTCTCGACGCGCAGGGGCAGGCCGTTGTCGCCGCCCAGCTGCATGGCTGGGGTGTTCCAGTCTAGGTTGCTGGTGTGCTGTGGCGCGGGGCTGCTGGCGCAGGCGGTCAGGGTCAGGGTGAACGCCAGCAGGGCGAGGGGTTTGGCTTGGGTCACGATGTCTAAGTCCGTTTGTCCATTGTCGGCCTGGCGCAACGCCAGACGGTCGCGGGGCTGGCGGGCAGCGCGCGACGTAACTTTTTAATGATTTGGGGGGCGGATGATACACCGATGCTGGGGCCGCGGTGTATGGCGATACCGGTGTATCGACTGTGCTGGCCTCTTCGCGGGTAAACCCGCTCCCACAAGGGCTGCGGTGGTGATCTCGATTCGGGGGGCAGCTGTAAGGGATTTCTGAAGCTGAAACCAAATGCTTCAGGATTGGAGTGCTTGGGAATTATCCTACGCGCGCTGCTGAAGCTTCACGATTGGCGGGAAAGAGACTCAGGGATACCGTTCCTGGGTCGCCGATTCTGGTGACCGGGTGTGAGAACCCGAGCGCGAATAAGCAGTAGCCACATGGTGGCCGTACGTGGGCAGGCTTCGGTCTGGCCGAGCTTCCTTATTCCCTCGGTTTCTCACCCTGCGTACGGCTGCCACCCAAATCCGTGAGAATGATTTTTGTGGCAGGCCTATCCATTGGAATAAGGATTTAGCCATGAAAAAGATCGTCCCTGACCCACCCCGCCCCCTCATCACCACCCCGTACTTCTCCATCCACAGCGACATATCCCCAACCGACGCCATTGCCCACGCCCTGGAGCTGATGCGTGTCGTGGCGGAAACCCTCGATAACCATCGTCGCGATTACGCTGGAAACCCCGGCCTGAACCTGCTGGCTAACGCTGCCCATGCAGCCGATTCGGCCTGCGTACTGATGCAGCACGCAAAGCGGCGGTTAGGTGACGGGCAGATTCAGGAGGCGTCGTCATGAGCGATCTAGGCAAGCCAGTTACCACTGCCGGTGTGGAAACCTTTCTTGAAGTCGGTAACCCTTCCGTAGCCCTGCTGCGCGTGCAGCCCGGGATACCTTTAGATGATGCCTACGAGCAGGTTTCTATCCTGCTGGGCTACATCAAGCACCTTGTGCGCGAAGGCGATATGGAGGATGACCACAAGCTGTTGGGTGCTGCGGATTATCTCAGCGCACTGGCCAAGGCGTTGATGAACGATATCGAGATGGCCAAGAACAGGCTGCATTGAGTCTGGCGGTTTTTCGCGGGTAAGGCCCGCTCCAGAAACAGCGGGGCTTGCCTAATCGAATTTTTGTTTATGCACAAGAGGCATCAGCCCCTTGCGCGAAAGGCATGCCGACTTGCGGCACCGCTGGTCTTTGCGCAAATGCCTGTTTTTACTGGGCTCCGGGAGAGTGTCGGAATAAGCCAGGCGTTTGAAATAGCGCTTGGCTGCAAGCATTCATCACAAGCTTGTTCACAGACTTATCCACAGGTTTTGCTGTGGCTAACTGTCGCGTTCGGCAAGTAAAAGCAGGTTGCGTGGGGTGAGTGGGTAATCGCAGAAGGTGCCCAGGCGCACGTCGTAGCCTTGCTCCTCGAGGAACAGCGCACGGTCGAGCACCAGCCACAGCTCCAGCGGGCGGCGGAACAGGTTGCGCACGCGTTCAAGGTTGCGAACTTCGGCAAGGCGCTGCCAGCCGGCGGCTTCGAGGGCGTGCCAGTCTGGAGTAATGGTCAGTTCCAGGTCGCGCAGCGCGGCCAGGTCGCGGCAGTACTGCTCGAAGGGCTTGGCTAGCCACGCTACTGGCAGCGAGGGGGTGGGCAGGTATTCATCGCACTGGCGCTGTTGACGCTGTAGCAGGTCGAAGCCCAGTCGCCTGGCCATTGAGCAGTCGCGCTGCTGGCGCACGCGTGCGCCGGCGGTGACGGTTTCGCTCAGTGGCAGGCCCAGGTCGGTCAGCGACAGCTGCAGCGGCGAGTTTTGCGCGGCTGTGGATAACGCTTGGTACTGCTTGCCCTGAATGCGGTTGTAGCAGCACGGGGCCACGGCCAGGTGGCGGCAGCCTTGCTCGCTGGCCACGCGCAACAAGTGCACGTGCAGGTCGCCGCAGGCGTGCAGGGCAACCACGCTTTTGTCGCTGTCCAGATGGCGGCGGCTGTCGGCAGCCATGACGTCCTGATGCACGTGGGTTGCTGGTAAGTGGTGGTGGTCGCTCAAGGCCTGGCCCGCGGAGACCAGTGCGGCATCGTACTCCAGGCAGGTCAGCTGCTGGCCTGGCTGCAGCAGGCGACGGCCGAGGAAGCCCTTGCCCGAGCACCAGTCCAGCCAGTGTTGGGTTTGTGTGCGGAAGCCTAAGCGGCGGCTGAAGGCTTCGATCTGCTGCCATTTGCGGCCGGGTACGTTGACGTCCAGGCGGTGTGCGGCGGGCGGCAAGCCGGTGTCGGGGAGGTTGCCGAGGGTGCTCAGTTGTTCAGCCTGATGGGTAAGCTGTGGATAAGGCGCGGGCACGTCTTGCAGGGCGAGGTCGGCTTCGGCGTCGCTCAGGCTGCATTGGCGCAGGTGAGCCGAGAGCTCGGGGTATTCGGTTTCCCAGTCCAGGCGCAGGGTGGTGAAAGGCCTGGGTTTCCACAGCTGCTGGTGCTCGATCAGGAACTGGTCGAGGGCCTGGAAGCGGTCGCTTAACTGGTGGCTGTGGAGGAAAGAGGGCATGGGGTTGAGATGTCTGGTGTTTTTTGGGGCCTCTTCGCGGGCAAGCCCGCTCCCACAGGTGTAGGAGCGGGCTTGCCCGCGAAGAGCCAGTGAGGTTTCAGCGCCCCTGGCAGGCGTCTACGCGCAGCCAGCGTTCCAGCAGCTTGAAGCCCTGCACCAGCACAAACGAGATCAGCAGGTAGAACAACCCGGCAGCAAAGAAGATCTCCACCGGCAGGTAGGTACGCGCGATGATGGTCCGTGCCATGCCGGTCAGTTCCAGCAGGGTGACGGTACTGGCCAGGGCGCTGGCCTTGAGCATCAGGATCACTTCGTTGCTGTAAGCCGGCAGGCCGATGCGCGCGGCGCGGGGCAGCATGATGTAGAACAGCGTCTTGCCGCGCGACATGCCCAGCGCCCGTGCTGCCTCGATCTCACCTTTAGGGATCGATTGCAGCGCGCCGCGCAGAATCTCGGCGATGTAGGCCGCGGTGTGCAGGGTCATGGTCAGCACCGTGCACCAGAACGGATCGCGCAGGTAGGGCCACAGGCTGCTCGAACGCACCGCATCGAACTGCGCCAGGCCGTAGTAGACCAGGAACAGCTGCACCAGCAGTGGTGTGCCACGGAAGAAGAAGATGTAGCTGAACGGCACGGCGCGCACGTACCAGTGCCGTGACGAACGGGCGATGCCCAGCGGGATCGCCAGGATCAACCCGGCGACGACCGCGATGGCCACCAGCTCCAGGGTCAGGGTGGCGCCCTGAGCCAAGCGTGGCAGCCACTTGATGATCACTTCCCAGTTCATTATTCAGCCCTCGCAAAGCCGCGAGCGGCGCGTTTTTCCATGAAGTGCATGCCGGTCATGGCGACGATGGTCAGGCTCAGGTAGATGCAGGCGGCGACCATGTAGAAGGTGAACGGCTCCTTGGTCACGGTCACGCCGATCTGCGCGTGGCGCATGATTTCTTCCAGGCCGATTACCGACACCAGCGCGGTGTCCTTCATCAGGATCATGAACAGGTTGCCAAGGCCGGGCAGGGCGATGCGCCACATCTGCGGCAGGATGATCCGCGATAGAATGCGCCCCTTCGACATCCCCAGCGCCAGGCCCGCCTCACGGTGGCCCTTGGGGATCGCCAGGATGGCACCGCGGAACACCTCGGTGGCATAGGCGCCGAAGCACAGGCCGAGGGCGATCACGCCGGCGGCGAAGGCGCTGAGTTCCAGGCCGGGCAGGTTGAGGGCTTCGCCGAGGCTGTTCATCAGGCCGACGGTGCCGAAATAGATAAGCAGGACCCAAAGCAGTTCGGGCACGCCACGAACCAGGGTCGAGTAGAAGCCACCAAGCCATTGCAGTGGCTTGATTGAGGAAGTCTTGGCCAAGGCGCCGAGCAGGCCCAGGACCAGCCCTAGCAGCAAGGCGCAAAGGGCGAGTTTAACGGTCATCAGGGTGCCAGCCGCCAGGGCCGGACCGAATCCGTGCAGGTCGATATTCATGGGCAGGGTCGTTCTAGGGACCGGCACGCCGCAAGGGCGTACCGGTCGGGGCGAATCATTCGATGCTGAATGGGAAGTACTTGTCGTTGATCTTCTTGTACGTTCCGTCGGCCTTGATTTCTGCCAGGGCCTTGTTCAGCTTCTCGCGCAGCGGGTCACCTTTGCGCACGGCGATGCCGATCTTGTCGCTGTCGACCACAGGCTCGCCTTTGAACTCGAAGTTCATGCCGTCCTTGCTCTTGAGCCACTCGTACTGCACGTACTTGTCGGCCAGGATGCCGTCGATGCGGCCGGAGACCAGGTCCAGGTAGGCGTTTTCCTGGGTGTCGTACAGCTTGATGTCGATATCGCTGCCGTAGGTGTCTTCCAGCCAGGTGCCGGCCAGGGTGGCGCGCTGGGTGCCGATGGTCTTGCCCTTCAGGTAGCCAGCGTCAGTCTTGAAGTCGACGTTCTTCGGCGCGATGAACTGCAGCTTGTTGGAGTAGTAGGGGTCGGTGAAGTCGACGGCCTGCTTGCGCTCGTCGGTGATCGACAACGACGACACCAGGAAGTCGAACTTCTTGGCGTTCAGGGCCGGGATGATGCCGTCCCAGTCGGAGGTGACAACCGAGCACTCGGCCTTCATCTTGGCGCACAGGGCGTCGCCGATGTCTTTGTCGAAGCCGACGACCTGGCCGCTTGCGTCCTTGTTGTTGAACGGCGGGTAGGCCGCTTCGATACCCATACGCAGTTTTTCTGCAGCCATGGCGTTGGCCGACATCACCAGAGTGGCGGCAGCTGCCAGGAGAAACTTCTTGTAAGTCTGCATGTATTGCTCCGTTAGCGGTGGCTGGACATGAATTGCTTGCAACGCGCCGAGGTCGGGTTCTCGAAGACCTGCTGCGGCGATCCTTGCTCTTCAACCAGGCCCTGGTGCAGGAAGACCACTTCACTGGACACCTGGCGGGCAAAGTTCATTTCGTGCGTCACCAGCAGCATGGTACGGCCTTCTTCGGCCAGTGCGCGGATAACGTTAAGCACTTCCTGGACCATTTCCGGATCGAGCGCGGAGGTCGGCTCGTCGAAAAGGATGACCTTGGGCCGCATGGCCAGGGTGCGGGCGATGGCAGCACGTTGCTGCTGGCCACCGGAAAGCTGGGCGGGGTAGCTGTGGCGCTTGTCGAAGATGCCAACCTTGTTCAGCAGCGCCTCGGCGGCTTCGATGGCCTCGGCCTTGCTTTGGCCGAGCACGCGGCGCGGGGCCTCGATGATGTTGTCGAGGATCGACATGTGCGGCCACAGGTTGAAATTCTGGAAGACAAAGCCGATCTCGCTGCGCAGGCGATTGATCTGGCGGTTGTCGGCAGCGATCAGGTCACCGTTTTTGGCGGCCTTGAGCTTGAGTGCCTCGCCGGCGACCAGGATCTCGCCCTGGTGCGGGTTTTCCAACAGGTTGATGCAGCGCAGCAGGGTGGACTTGCCGGAGCCGGACGATCCCAGAATGGAGATGACGTCACCGTCACGCGCGGTCAGCGAAATACCCTTGAGAATTTCCTGGTCGCCGTAGCGTTTGTGCAGGTTGCGGATTTCCAGCGCGGGCGTGGCCTGAGCCATGTGCGGTCCTCATGTGTACGGGTGCGTTCCAAGCTGTTGGCGGCCTTCCTGGCGTGCGCCAAGCTAGCATAGCGGCAATATGGCGGCCAACAGGGTCGCAAGGGGCTCGGGGCAATGCCGGGGAATTTGTCGCATCGTTGCAGCGCAACGTCGCGCAGATGTCCGCAAAGGGTTCGCCCAGCGCCAGAGCCTTGATGAAAAAAGGCGCGATGGTGCCAGCTTTGGGCAGGTGTGGGAAGCGCTTTTGCCCCCTTCGCGGCTAAAGCAGGTGCCACGCGCGCCTCAATGTCCTGTGGGAGCGGGTTTACCCGCGAAGGGTGCCGACACGATTACGGGTTGTACCAAAGGTTGCACTTTCTTGCATTGCAATAGTGCAAAGGTGTTACCCAGGAGCACCTTTGGTGCGTTTGTAAGTGGGTATTTCCGTAATCCTGTCTTTTCCTGAGGTTTTGGCGGCCTTTCGGTCAGACTTGGCCGAATGGCCTGCAACCCGCGTCCTTCACAGCTGCAAGATTTATCTGACGAATGCATTCAGCATGTGGCCCGCTTATTGCCCTATGGAAACCGCCGATTGCAGCGACGCCTACTCCAACCCCGGGCGCGCTTGGTATTGCAGTCGGAGTGGTCCACTCCTTACAAAGGTAGTTTTATGAGCGGTAACAATTCCAATGACCTCGCTCAGGGGCTCAAACAACGGCATGTAACCATGCTGTCCATTGCTGGCGTCATCGGCGCCGGTCTGTTCGTAGGCTCCGGCCACGCCATCGCTGCCGCCGGCCCCGCCGTGCTGCTGGCCTATGCTGCCGCCGGTACCTTGGTGGTACTGGTGATGCGCATGCTTGGCGAAATGGCGATTGCCTCGCCAGACACCGGTTCGTTCTCCACCTACGCCGACCGCGCCATTGGCCGCTGGGCCGGTTTCACCATCGGCTGGCTGTACTGGTGGTTCTGGGTGCTGGTCATTCCACTGGAAGCCAACGCCGCCGCCGCGATCCTGCATGCCTGGTTCCCCGCCGTCGATCTTTGGGCCTTCTCCCTGCTGATCACGTTGGCCCTCACCCTGACCAACCTGTGCAGCGTGAAAAACTACGGCGAGTTCGAGTTCTGGTTCGCCCTGCTCAAAGTCCTGGCAATCATCGGCTTCATCGTGGTCGGCTGCGTCGCCATGTTCGGCTTCGTGCCTAACAGCCAAGTGAGCGGTGCCAGCCACCTGTTCGATACTCAGGGCTTCATGCCTAACGGCCTGGGCGCAGTGCTGGCAGCCATGCTGACCACCATGTTCTCGTTCATGGGTACTGAAATCGTCACCATCGCCGCTGCCGAATCGAAAGACCCGGGCAAGCAGATCAGCCGCGCGACCAACTCGGTGATCTGGCGTATCTGCCTGTTCTACCTGGTGTCGATCTTCCTGGTCGTGGCCCTGGTGCCGTGGAACGACCCGGCACTGGCCGAGATTGGTTCCTATCAGACCGTGCTGAGCCGCATCGGTGTGCCGAACGCCAAGCTGATCGTTGACATCGTCGTGCTGATCGCCGTGACCAGTTGCCTGAACTCGGCGCTGTACACCTCTTCGCGCATGCTGTTCTCGCTGAGCAAACGTGGCGACGCGCCGGCCATCGCGCAGCGCACCACCAAGGCAGCTACCCCACACGTGGCGGTACTGCTGTCGACTGCAGCGGCGTTCCTCTGTGTGTTCGCCAACTACGTGGCGCCGGCCCAGGTGTTCGAGTTCCTGCTGGCCAGCTCTGGCGCCATCGCGCTGCTGGTGTACCTGGTGATCGCTATTTCGCAGCTGCGCATGCGCAGCCAGCGTGAGGCACGTGGCGAGAAGATCGACTTCAAGATGTGGCTGTTCCCGGGCCTGACCTGGGCGACCATTGCCTTCATCGTTGCCGTGCTGGTGGTGATGGCGCTGGGTGAAGACCACCGTGCCGAGATCATCGCCACTGCGCTGCTGAGCATTGGTGTGGTGGCGGCAGGCTTGCTGGTGCATCGCAAGCGTCAGGCTGCCGGGCGGGTAGCGCTGGATAACTGATCCGCGCTGGCTGCAATGAAAAGGCCGCGCCCTGTGAAGGGTGCGGCCTTTTTGTTTGTCTGGTCTGGCCTCTTCGCGGGGCAAGCCCGCTCCCACAGGTTCGGCAGGTGTTTGAGGTTTGCGCTTTACCTGTGGGAGCGGGCTTGCCCCGCGAAGAGGCCGGTGCAGGCTCAGCCGAACTGCTTCTGCTGTTGCTGCTGCTTGGCCACCAGTTCGGAGGCGGCGATATAGGCCTCCTGGAATTCGTCGCTTTCAAGCCACGCCATGGTGGTGTCTTCGTCGGCGCCGTCGAGCCAGGTGCGGTAGGCGTTGAACACCAGCACGATGTAGTCGGTAGCGTGCTCTTCCTTGTGCCCCTTGAGCACCAGGGCCAGCAGCGGCTCGGCGAGGAACACCGCGATCATCGAGACCAGGCTGGTCTCCTGTGCCGCTTTCATCCGCTCGAACAGCTCTTTGTAGCTGTCGGTCTCCATGGCCTTGTTGAACACTTGTTCGATGCTTGCGCTGTCGCCGGCGCTGGCCTTGACCGCCTGGCCGCTGCGCACCATACGGTTTTGCTTGGCCTTGGTGGCAGCGCGTTTGGCGCGTTTCTGTTGCTTGGTATTGGTGGCCATGGGGCTGGAAATCCTTGGGGGCGAAAATGTGCGTATTGAATCGTACTTGCCGAGGAAACCCAAGCGCCAAGCAGTGGTCTCAGGCAGGCTGCCGGATATCCGGTATCCATTGATGAGGTTTCAGGGATGAAAACAGCGATCTCGCTTGGCCTGCTGGCTGCGGCGCTCTGCGGTTGCGGCAATATCGCCGCAGTCAAATCGTTCAACACCCCCTACGGCTCGCCGGTTGCGGGCGATACCGCAAGGCTGCGGGTAATCGCCAATGGCATGGTGCGTGCTGTGCCTGAAAAGGACTGCGTGGACTGGTACAGCCCTGGCGCGGGGGTAATCGCGGTGCCAACCAAAGGCTTTGCCGACCGTAATGGCGAGAACCTGGGCATGCCTGCGGGCGCTGCCGTGCAGGCGGGTGATGCGGTCAGCGAGGTGCTGGTCCCGGCGGGTAAGCCCTTTACCTTGCACTTTCTCGATGGCGGTCGATCGGCGGGGTATAACGCGGTGCAGAACTGCCTGGGGATGTTCTCGTTCGTACCGGAAAAAGGCGCCGACTATGAGTTCGTGGTGCATGGCTACAGTACCTGCGATGGGTCGCTCAAGCGCTTGGGCGAAACTCAGGAAGTGCCCAAGCGCAAGGCTGACTACTGCAGCGCCATCGCCAACTTCTAAGCCTTCAGGGTTGCGGTGCCAGCTCGTCTTCCTCGAAGCCGCGTGAGGCGCGCCCCACCAATTGTGCGTCGGGCGCATACGCAACGCTGTGGTCCTTGCCCGGGTAATCCAGCGAATGCAGGAAGTGGCGGATACAGTTAATGCGCGCGCGCTTCTTGTCATCGGACTTGATCACCGTCCACGGTGCATCGGCGGTGTCGGTATGGAAGAACATCGCCTCCTTCGCGGCGGTGTAGTCCTCCCACTTATCCAGCGACTTGATGTCGATGGGTGAAAGCTTCCAGTGCTTGAGCGGGTCGTCCCGGCGCGAAATAAAGCGGCGCAGCTGCTCTTCGCGGTTCACCGAGAACCAGTACTTGAACAGCAGAATGCCGCTGTTGCACAGCATGCGCTCAAGGTCCGGCGCCTGGCGCATGAACTCCAGGTACTGCAGCGGCGAGCAGAACTCCATCACCTTTTCGACACCGGCGCGGTTGTACCAGGAGCGGTCGAAGAACACCATTTCGCCCGCCGTGGGCAGGTGCTGGATGTAGCGCTGGAAATACCACTGGCCCTTTTCCTGCTCGGAAGGCTTCTCCAGCGCGACGATCCGCGCGCCCCGCGGGTTCAAGTGCTCCATGAAACGCTTGATGGTGCCGCCCTTGCCCGCAGCATCGCGCCCTTCGAACAGCACCACCACGCGCTGGCCGGTTTCCTTGGCCCAGCTTTGTACCTTGAGCAGCTCGATCTGCAGCGCGTGTTTGGCCTTTTCGTATTCCTGGCGGCGCATGCGGGTGCGATAGGGGTAGCTGGCCGGCAGGCGTGCCGAAGTGCTTTCTTCGTTGCTGCCTTTAGGCGCGCTGGCCACTTCGAGTGCGGCTGGTGCCTGGCTGACCTGAATAATGGCGGGCTCGGGTTTGCGCTGGCGCGGACGGCGGGTGCGAGGTGCTGGCGAGGTGCTGGGCGTGGGGCTGTCGGGGGCGGGGAGCAGCAGGGTGGATTCTTCGCTCATGGAGGTCCTTGCGGGGTCGGGTGTCCGCCTGCAATTGTGGGTTTGAGCGAGAAGGGGGTTGTTGATGCTGGTCAACAATGCGTAGGGGTTGTGGGGGGGGGGGGGGGGCTAGCGGTATATGCACAAATAGTTTGAAACAGGTGCAGTTTGATGTAGTGTGAACTGTGGTTTACATTTCCCTCATGCACACTCTAATTCAAACCGATAGATACAGAAGGTGGTTCGCTGCTCTGCGGGATGCACGCGCACAGGCTCGTATCAATGTGCGGTTACGTCGGGTCGAGCTTGGAGTGATGGGGGACTGTAAGCCGGTTGGTGAAGGGGTATCCGAGCTTCGGATTGATTATGGTCCAGGCTACCGGGTGTATTTCGTTCAACGAGGCTACGAGGTGATCATTCTCTTGGCGGGCGGCGACAAGGCTAGCCAGGGGAAGGACGTCAAATCCGCACTCAAACTGGCACGCGATCTGTAGGAGGCCGCCATGACTGATATCAAACTGACCAAGTGGGATGCTGTAGACCACTTGAAGACCGAGGAAGACATGGCCCTGTACCTTGAGGCTTGTCTTGAGGAAAACGATCCGGCGTTGCTTGCTGCGGCACTGGGTGACATCGCCCGTGCGCGCGGGATGGCTCAGTTGGCGCGTGACACTGGCCTGACTCGCGAAGGGCTTTACAAAGCGTTGTCTGCAGAGGGTAACCCAAGCTTGGCGACCATCATGAAGGTGATGGCAGCACTTGGGGTGAAGTTGCATGCTGAGGTTGTGCGCCCTCAAGCGGCAGGGTGAAAGGCGGGGTGGCAGATCATGATGTGAATCTGCCGGCCTTGAGCTAAAAATCACAGACAACAAAAAACCCGCACTAGGCGGGTTTCTTGTTGTCGCTTCGGGTAACTTTGCAACCACCAGAAGCTGAAGGTGGTGCCCAGAGACGGAGTCGAACCGCCGACACGAGGATTTTCAATCCTCTGCTCTACCGACTGAGCTATCTGGGCGACGAGGTGAATTAAATAGATTTTCAGACCGCTCGTCAACGACTTTTTGAAAAAATTTTAAATTAATTCCGTCGCTTACGATTTTTGGGGTCATTCGGCCGGTGGAACGTAGCCTTCCGCCTGGGCGTAGTCTTCGCCAGCGAAAAACTTGTCCATCTCGGCCTGGAGGAACTTGCGGTCCTCGGCGTTCATCATGTTCAGGCGCTTTTCGTTGATCAGCAGGGTCTGGTGTTTCTGCCAGTCGGCCCAGGCCTTTTGCGAGATGTGCTCGTAGATTTCCTGGCCCTTGGCGCCGGGGTAGGGCGGGCGCTCCAGGCCTGGCAGTTGTTCGTTGTACTTGCGGCACATCACGGTGCGGGTCATCGGGCATCTCCTGCAATCAGTTCGTCGGCCGCGCGTTTGAGCAGCTTTTTGACCGGGGCGGCGAGGCCCAGGCGCGGCGGGGTGGCGAGGTTATACCAGAGCCAGTCGGCCTCGGCCACGTGCTGGCCGACCGGGTCGACACGCACCAGCCATGGCTCGATCGCTAGCTGGAAATGGCTGAAAGTATGGGTCAGGCCGTCCAGCGCGCGGCTTTCGGCCAGGCGCAGGCCGTGCTGGTAGGCCAGGTCGTCGAGTTGCTCGATGTCGTCCAGTTCGGGCAGGCTCCACAGGCCACCCCACAGGCCGCTGGAAGGGCGCCGGTAAAGCAGGATGGCGCCTTCGTGGTTGGCCAGCAGCGGCATCAGCGTGCGGCGTTGCGGCAGGGCCTTGCGCGGCTTGGGCTCGGGGTAGCGGGTTTCTTCACCGTGCAGGTGCGCCTCGCAGCCGCGCTGCAGCGGGCAGATCAGGCAGCTGGGCTTGCTGCGGGTGCACAGCGTTGCGCCCATGTCCATCATCGCCTGGGTGTAATGGTTGGCACGGTGTTGCGGGGTGAAAAGCTCGGCGCTCGCCCATAGCTGGTTGGCCACCTTGGGCTCGCCCGGGTAGCCGGCTTGCGCGGTGTAACGGGCCAGCACGCGTTTGACGTTGCCATCGAGGATCGGCGCACGGATGCCCATGCTGATACTGGCGATGGCACCGGCGGTGGAGCGGCCGATGCCTGGCAGCTCGGTCAGCTGCTCGACGCTGCGCGGGAATTCGCCGCCGTGCTGCTCGACGACGATCTTCGCGGCCTTTTGCAGGTTGCGCGCGCGGGTGTAGTAACCCAGGCCGGTCCACAAGTGCAGCACCTCGTCTTCCGGCGCTTCGGCGAGCGCTTGCACGGTAGGCAGCGCCTGCATGAAACGGTCGAAGTAGTTCAGCACGGTGCTGACCTGGGTCTGTTGCAGCATGATTTCCGACACCCACACCCGGTAAGGGTTGATGCCCTGTTGCCAGGGCAGGTCGTGCCGGCCGTGCTGGTCGTACCAATCCAGCACGGCGCTGGAGAACTGCGCAGGGGTCATCGCTTGAACAGCCCCTTGAGCGCGTCTTTCAGTTCTGGGCTCACTTTGTCTCCGAGTTTTTCATCGAGCTTTTCATCGATCTTGTCTTTCAGGCGGTTGCCGGCCAGCTTGGCCGCGACCTTGCCCAGGCCGTCCTGGTCCAGCCGGCAGGCTTTGGCGCCCAGCTCCAGCGGGCCACGGCAGCGCAGCGGCACTTCGACACCGACGAAGCGTTCGTTGACCTGGCAAGCCGGGTCAGGCATGGCGCGCTGGTCACCTTCGACGATCACGCCGACGTTGTAGTCCATGCCCAGCACGCGCAGGTCGAGGTCGCCGTGGCCGTTGACGGTCAGGCCCGGAATACGTGCCTTGAGGTCCGGGTTGCTGGCCACGCCGTTGCGGATCACCAAGCTGCCGCGCAGTTCTTCGAACGGTGTGTCCTTGCCACGGGGCTCGCCGCTCAGCGGCTTGCGGTTGAGGGTGGCGATGGCCTGGCAGAGTTGCTGTTCCAGGTTGGCGTTGACCAGCACGCCGTCGTTGATGGTGAAGTTTGCGCTGCCGTTGAGGGTGTCGACCAGTGCCTTCTGGCTGTTACCGGTCGCTGTCAGATCGCTGGTCAAGGTCAGCAGGCCTTTGACTGGCGGCGCCTGCTCTTTGTCTTCGGCTTTGATGAAGTGCTCCACCGGCACCCGGTTGATCTTGGTGTTGATGCCGATCTGTGGCACGGCAGGGCGCACGTCGACGGTGCCCTTGGCTTCGAAGCTGCCGTTGTAGAGGCCGCCGCGCAGGGTTTGCAGGGTGACCAGGCCGCCTTGGCCGGTGGCCTGCAACTGGGCGTCGCTGATGGGCAGCTTGTCCAGGGTCAGCGAACCGAAGGCAAGGTCGGCCTGCAGGTCGAGGGCGCGCAGGCGATCGACCGGCAGCAGCTTGTCGTTGCTCCAGGCCACCTGGGTGGGCGCGTTCGGCAGCGGCGAGCTGCCCGCACCGGCCACGGCACTGGCTTCCTGTTGCTTGACCTCACTTTGGCGTGCCGCGGTGGCGCCCTTGGCTTCTTCGCTTTTGGCCGGCATGTAGCGGTCGGCGTCAAACTTGTCGCCCTTGAGCTGCACGCGCAGGGCCTGCTTGGCGAAGTCTTCTACGGCCACGCGGCCGCTGAAGGTGCTGTCGTCCAGTTTCACGGCCAGGTCTTCCAGGGCCAGGCTGTTCGGCGTGCCCTGCAGGCGGCTGACCAGCTCCAGCTTGTTGAAGGCGGCCGGGTCGTTGGTGGCTGGCAGTGGGTGGCCGATGCCGTCGAGGAAGGTGCGCAGGTCGAACTGGGCGATGGACAGGCCGCCGCTGAGCTGCGGCGCCTTGTCCAGGTCGCGCAGGTTCAGCTCGCCAAGCGCACGCAGCTGGTTGGCGGAGATTTTAAGGCCGCTCCACGAAGCAACGTTGGCCGCCATGTCGACCAGCAACTGGCCTTGGGCGGCGAAGGTCATGGTCTTGCCGGCCAGTGGCTCGCCCGAGGTTTCGCCAGACAAACGCATGTCTTCGAAGTTGTAGCGCTTGAGCTTGCGGTCAAAGCGCAGCTCGCCGGCAAGTTCCGTGCGTGCCTTGAGGCTCGGCTGGCTGGCGCTGAGGAAGGCGCTGGCCTTGAGCGGGATGTTCGCACCTTCGTGGACCGGGCCGGTACTCAGCTGGATGCTTTCGGCGCTGTAGCTCTGGCCAGTCTTGGCATCGGTGTACTGCACGCGGGCGTTGTTCACGGTCAGGCTGTCGATGTCGAGCTTGACCGCGCGTTCGCTGCTGCTTTCAACCGGTGTGCTCGGCTGTTCGGCAGGCGCTGGGGTGCTTGTGGATGCGCCATCTTTTGCCGGCAGCGGTTTGCCGATGTCTTCCCAGTTGCCATGGCCCTGTTCATCGCGAGCCAGGGTCAGGTTCAGCCCTTCGACGCGCACATCGCTCATTTGCACTTCGCGGCGCAGCAAGGGCAGCACGCGTACCGACAGGCCGAGCATCTGCAGGTCGGCGAACGGCTCCGTGGGTTTGTTCAATGTGGCGATGCTGGCCTCGTGCAGCTCCAGGCCCAGCCAGGGGAACAGGCTCCAGCCGATGTCGCCGTTGAGGGTCAGCTCGACGTGGGCCTTGTCGCGCGCCAACTGGCGGATCTCGTCTTTATAGTCGTTGGGATCGAAGAGGTGGGTCAGGGCGAAGCCCAGCGCCACGATGATCAGCAGCAACCCGAGAAGCCCCAGTCCCAGGATTTTGCCGAACGCTTTCATGGGCGAGTCCTTGTAGTCCGTATTTGAATTTCAAGCGGCAGAGTATAGCGCCGCAGCGGTATGCCCTGCGTATCAGACAAGAGATACAGGGCATTTCCTACTAATTGATCAGATGTTGCGGGTTTCGACAGTTGTGGTTCGTGCAGTTCCTTTTCGCTGACTTACGAGCAATACCGTTTCAGCCGGGTAAAAAATAACGATATCAGATTGCTTTCATGTCATAGGCGAACTGGTACTCTTTCGCCGCTTGCGAAGCGGCCGCGACCCATTGTCGCGGGGCGTTGCCATGAAACGGCCAAGCCTTGTGTGCAGCCAGAAGAGCCGGGCATTCAATGCGCAAGCACCGTCTACCTACAAAAGGATCAAATCCATGAACAGCAGTATCACGGCAGGGGCGGCCGCCAGCGCGCCGGGCTTCCTGTCGAAGGAGCGCATCATCGCCCGCCCGGGCTTCAACCGCTGGCTGGTACCCCCGGCGGCCCTGGCCATCCACCTGTGCATCGGCATGGCCTACGGGTTCTCCGTGTTCTGGCTGCCGCTGTCGCAGGCTATCGGCATCACCGCGCCGGTCGCCTGTTCGGCGGACATGGGCTTCATCGCCCGCATGTTCAGCGCCGAATGCGACTGGCCGATTTCCATGCTCAGCTGGATCTACACCCTGTTCTTCGTCTTCCTCGGATGCTCCGCAGCCGTGCTGGGCGGCTGGCTGGAACACGCCGGCCCGCGCAAGGCAGGCCTGGTGTCGGCCCTGTGCTGGTGCGGCGGCATGCTGATTTCGGCGATAGGCGTGAAGACCCACCAGCTGTGGCTGATGTGGCTGGGCTCTGGTGTGATCGGCGGTATCGGCTTGGGGCTGGGCTACATTTCGCCGGTTTCGACCCTGATCAAGTGGTTCCCGGACAAGCGTGGCATGGCTACCGGCATGGCGATCATGGGCTTTGGCGGCGGCGCGATGGTCGGTGCTCCTTTGGCCACTGCGCTGATGGGCCACTTTGGCAACGAGCATGAAGTTGGCGTATGGCAGAGCTTCGTCGTCATGGCGGCCATCTACTTCGTGTTCATGACCGCAGGCGCATTGGCTTATCGCGTGCCGCCCACCGGTTGGAAGCCGGAAGGCTGGACCGCACCGGTGAAGAAAGCCAACGCGATGGTCACTGACCGTCATGTGCATGTCAGTGTGGCGTGGAAAACCCCGCAGTTTGCGCTGATCTGGCTGGTTCTGTGCCTGAACGTGTCGGCGGGTATCGGCATCCTTGGCATGGCTTCGCCGCTGCTGCAGGAAGTGTTTGCCGGCAAGCTGCTGGGCAATGAGCTGACCTTCAGCGAGCTGAATGCCGCACAACTGGCGCAAATTGCCGCGATTGCCGCTGGCTTCACTGGCCTGCTGAGCCTGTTCAACATCGGCGGGCGGTTCTTCTGGGCGTCGTTCTCCGACTACATTGGCCGCAAGAACACCTACTTCGCCTTCTTCGCTCTGGGCGTTGGCCTTTATAGCCTGGTGCCGAACATGGGCCACCTGGGTAACGTGGCGCTGTTCGTGGCGGCGTTCTGCATCATCCTGTCCATGTACGGCGGTGGTTTCGCCACGGTGCCGGCCTACCTGGCCGACCTGTTCGGTACGCAGATGGTCGGTGCCATTCACGGTCGTCTGCTGACGGCGTGGGCTGCAGCTGGCGTGCTTGGCCCGGTGCTGATCACCTACCTGCGCGAGTCTCAGCTGGCGGCAGGTGTTGAGCGTGCAGCGGCTTATGACATGACCCTGTACATCCTCGCCGGCCTGTTGGTGCTGGGCTTCATCTGCAACATGCTGGTGCGCCCGGTGGCCGACAAGTACTTCATGAGCGATGCCGAACTGGCTGCCGAGCGTGCGCTGAGCCACGACAAAGGTGCCGATGGCGCGCGTTCGCTGGAGTGGCATGCTGCGCCGGGTAGCCTGCCGCTGGTGCTGGTTGCCTGGGCGGTGGTGGTGATTCCGCTGGCCTGGGGGGTGTGGATTACCCTGCAGAAGACGGCGGTGTTGTTCCACTGATCCGCTAAATAGCTAGCATCTTGGTGGCCTGCAAGGGCCCTTTCGCGGGTAAACCCGCTCCTACAGGGGCGGGGTTGCTCGCGATTAGCGATTGCCATATGTCATCCGCGTTTCAAGCTTGAGCGTTCTGGGCCTATAATGGAGCCCTTTTCGCCCAATGATTTTGCGGAGCTGGTGATGGTCGAACGTAAGGCTTCCGTCGAGCGCAATACCCTGG
>Ga0213827_1000242_pt1 | contig 54163 bp, 49 predicted proteins | sample MC6MC0898MG_FD_180669 | JGI IMG/M metagenome (GOLD analysis project Ga0213827, IMG submission 180669) | Enriched soil aggregate microbial communities from Iowa State University, Ames, United States - MC6-MC0898-MG | ecosystem: Environmental > Terrestrial > Soil > Unclassified | place: USA: Iowa...
CTTCGTGCGCGGATTCTGGAACAGGCCGCGCTGGCCATCGAGCGCGATGCCCAGGGCTTTGCCCGGCTGATTGTCGACGAGGCCGGCAAGACCCTGCTGCAGGCGCAAAAAGAGGTCAAGCGCTGCGTCAACACCCTCAAGTTGTCGGCCGAGGAGGCCAAGCGCAACGCCGGCGAAGTGGTGCCGTTCGATGCCTACGAAGGCTCCGAGTCACGCCAGGGCTGGTTCACCCGCGAGCCGTTGGGCCTGATCGTCGCGATCACCCCGTACAACGATCCACTGAACCTGGTGGCGCACAAGCTCGGCCCGGCGATTGCCGGGGGCAATGCGGTGATCCTCAAGCCCTCGGAACTGGCGCCCTTGTCGGCCTTGCGCCTGGTGGATTACCTGGTGCAAGCCGGGCTGCCGGAGGCGGTCGTCACGGTCGCTACGGGCGGGGCAGAGTTGGGCCGCGCGCTGGTGGCCGCCCGCGAGGTGCGGATGATTTCCTTCACGGGCGGCTTCGTCACCGGCGAGCAGATTGCCCGCACCGCCGGCCTGAAGAAGCTGGCCATGGACCTGGGTGGTAACGCGCCGGTGATCGTGATGGGCGACTGCGACTTGCCAGCGGCGATCGACAGTTGTGTGTCCGGGGCATTCTGGGCGGCCGGGCAGAACTGCATCGGCACCCAGCGCCTGCTGGTCCAGGCGTCGGTCTATGAGGCCTTTCGCGAAGGGTTCGTGCGCCAGGCCGAGGCGCTGGTCGCCGGTGACCCTGCCTTGGCCAGTACCGATATCGGGCCGATGATCACCCCGCAGGCCGCACAGAATGCCGAGCAGGTGGTCAACCAAGCCTTGCGCGAGGGTGCCAGGCTGCTCTGCGGTCATCGTCGCCAGGGCTCCTGTTATGCGGCGACGGTGCTGGAGAATGTCGATCACGCCAGCCGGTTGTGGCGCGATGAAGTGTTCGCCCCGGTGGTGGTCCTGCAACCTTTCGACAGCTTCGATGAGGCCATCGCCCTGGCCAACGAGCCGGAGTACAGCCTGCACGCGGGGATCTTCACCGGTAACCTGGCGACGGCCATGAGTGCCGCCCGGCGGATCGAGGCGGGCGGGGTGATGATCAACGACTCCTCCGATTACCGCTTTGACGCAATGCCCTTCGGCGGCTCCAAGTACGGCAGCCTGGGGCGCGAAGGGGTGCGCTTTGCCTATGAGGAAATGACCCAGCCCAAGGTGGTGTGCCTCAATACCCTGACCTAGGTGTTTGAAGGCCTCTATTCCCGTAGAGGTCTTGAAGTCATCGTACCTCTTTCGGGATTAGCCCACCCAGGCAGCGATTGTTTACTGCTTGAGCCTGACTCTCCCATTACCCTCATCTAGACCCATCAGGCCCGTCACCCCTCGATAACCACTGGTTATCGAGGGGTGACGGGCCTTTTTGCGCGGGAAAAAAACACTGGCACTTGGCGATTGCGAAATCAGAAAAACGCATGTCATACTACGTCGTACAACAACAGCGAGGCGCTTGACGATCCTCCGTGATCTTCAGCGGACCTCCAAGGAAGGCGGGCATTTCATGAGTTTTGAAAGTCAACGCGTCAAGCAGATCTCTTCTTCTCCGAGCATGATCATTTCCATGCGTGCCAAGGAACTGGCCAGCCAGGGTCGCGACATTGTCGACATGAGCTTGGGCGAACCGGATTTCGATACCCCGGCCCATATCATCGACGCGGCCTGCCAGGCCATGCGTGACGGCCATACCCGCTACACCGCGCCCCAGGGCACCCTGGCCTTGCGCCAGGCGATCGTCAGCAAGTTCCAGCGCGAGAACGGCCTGGACTACAGCGTCGACGAGATCACCGTGGGCAATGGCGCCAAGCAGGTGATCTTCAACACCTTCATGGCCACCCTGGAAGCCGGTGACGAGGTGATCATCCCCGCGCCGTACTGGGTTTCCTATTCCGATATCGTCACCCTCAATGGCGGCAGCCCGCAGGTGATTGCCTGTGGGATCGAAGTCGGCTTCAAGCTGACCGCCGAGGCGCTGCAGGCCGCGCTGACCGAGAAGAGCCGCTGGCTGGTCCTCAACTCGCCGTCCAATCCCAGCGGCGCGATCTACTCCCTCGCCGAACTGCAAGCGCTGGGCAAGGTGCTGCAAGACTTCCCCAACGTGCTGGTGATGTCCGACGAGATCTACGAGCACGTGCTGCTCGCCGATCAGCCGTTCGTGTCCTTCGCCAATGCCTGCCCGCAACTGCGTGAGCGCACCTTGCTGATCAATGGTGTGGCCAAGGCCTATGCCATGACCGGTTGGCGCATCGGCTACGCCGCCGGCCCCAAGGCACTGATCGCTGCGATCAGCAAGATCCAGTCGCAAAGCACCTCCGGTGCCAGCGCGATTTCCCAGGAGGCGTCGCGCGCCGCGCTGCAAGGCCCGCAGGATTTCGTCAAGCACAGCGCCAGCGAATACGCCGCGCGCGGTCGCCTGTTGGTGGACGGCCTGAGCCAGTGCGCCGGTTTGCGCCTGGGCGCACCGGCAGGGGCCTTTTATGCCTTCCCCGAGTGCAGCCAGTTGCTCGGTCGGGTCAGCCCGGACGGGCGGGTGATCACCGATGACGTCGAGTTGTCGGCCTACCTGCTTAACCACGCCGGCGTCGCCGTGGTGCCGGGGCTGGCGTTCGGGCTGCCGGGGTACTTCCGGCTCTCGTTCGCCACCTCCCGGGAAAATATACAAAAAGCGGTCGTTCGTATCCGCGAAGCGCTGGATGCCTTGCGCTGAAGCGCTTCGCCCTTTCGCTGTGCCAAAGCTGCCATAACAATAGTCGGAGATCCCCATGCTCGATAAAAAGAAACAGCTGCTTGCCCTCGTCGTCGCTGCTTGTCTGGGCACCAGCGTTGCACAGGCTGAAGACCTCACAGGAACCCTGAAGAAAATCAAGGAATCGGGCACCGTCACCCTCGGTTACCGCGACGCTTCGTTGCCGTTTTCCTACCTCAACGATGCCCAGCAACCGATCGGCTACAGCATCGAGCTGTGCCAGAAAATCGTGGATCAGATCAAGGTCAAGGTGGGCGAGCCTGGACTCAAGACCGAGTACGTCTCGGTCGTCGCGGCGACCCGTACCCCGCTGTTGATCAACGGCACCATCGACCTGGAATGTGGGGTGACCACCAACACCGTCGAGCGCCAGAAACAGATCGGCTTCCTGCTCACCAGCTATGTGGCCAGCGCCAAGTACGCAGTGAAGAAGACCGCCGGCATCAACAGCGTCGCCGACCTCAAGGGCAAGGCGGTGGTGGTGATTACCGGGGGCAGCGGCGAGTGGATCACCAAGAACCTGGACCGGGAAAAACAGCTGGGCCTGAAGATCCTCAATGCCAAGGACGGTGGCGAAGCCTTCCTGATGCTGGAAACCGGGCGCGCTGTGGCCTACATCAACGATGACGTGCAGTTGATGGCAACCATCGCCCAAAGCCGCAGCCCGGATGCCTACACCTTGCTGCCCGAGCCGATGTCCGCCGAACCCTATGCCATCGGCATCCGCAAGAACGATCCGCAGTTCAAGTCCTTTGCCGATGATGTGTTGCGCAACCTCTACAGCACCGGGGTGATCGATACCCAGTACCCGAAATGGTTCGAGCAGCCGATCCCGCCGAAGAATGCCGTGATCAACCTGCCGATGAGCGAAGCGCTGAAACAAGCCATCGCGCACCCGAACGACACCGGCGTCTGATGCCGGTTGGCCAATGAGTTGACGCGCTTTCTTAGGCGCGGGTGCTGGCTTGCCAGCTCCCGCGCAGGGGAGAGCGTGTTCAGCGTGCAGCGTTGTGCTTTTTCTTAAAGGTTGGTGGTTGATGGATTACAACTGGAACTGGAGCGTGTTCTGGGATTTCGCTCCCGGAGAAACTTCGTCGTATCTGCACTGGCTGGTCACCGGTACCAGCTGGACCCTGGCGACTACCCTGGTGGCGTTCATCCTCGCGTTGTTGATCGGTGGCCTGGTCGGCACCCTGCGCACCAGTACGCTGCGGCCACTGGTATGGCTGTGCAACCTGTACACCGAGGTGTTTCGCAACATCCCGCTGCTGGTGCAAATGTTCATCTGCTTCTTCGTGGTGCCCGAGTTGCTGCCGGTGTCGATGGGTGACTACCTCAAGCAGGACTTGCCCTATCCCTCGTTCTTCAGTGCCGTGGTGGCGCTGACCCTGTTCACCTCGGCCAAATTGTCGGAGCTGTTCAAGGCCGGTATCGAGTCGGTCGCTGGCGGGCAGCGGGGCGCAGCCCTGGCGCTGGGCCTGCGCCCGACCCAGATGTACCTGCAGGTGTTGTTGCCCCAGGCGATCCGCGTGGTATTCCCGCCGCTGACCTCCGAGGCCCTGAACACCCTGAAGAACTCCTCGGTGGCCCTGACCATCGGCTTGATGGAGTTGACCGCGCAGGCGCGCAACGTCAGCGAGTACTCGTTCAACACCTTTGAGGCGTTCACCGCCGCAACCGTGATCTACGTGGTGATTTCGCTGCTGGTGACCTTTGTCATGGGTCACATCGAACGTTCCCTGGCCATTCGCGGCGCGACGAGGTAGTCATGTTTGATCTAGACCCAAGCGTCATTGTCCGGGCCATGCCGGCCCTGTGGAATGGCCTGAAATTTACCCTGCTGCTGACCCTGGTGGCCATGTCGGTCGGCATCGTCGCCGGCACCTTCCTGGCCCTCATGCGCCTGTCGCACAACCGCGTGCTGCGCGGCTTTGCCCTGGGCTATGTGACGGTGATGCGCAGTATCCCGCTGGTGCTGGTGATCTTCTGGTTCTACTTCCTGATGCCCTTGCTCCTGCAGATGGCCTTCGGCACCGAACGCCCGGTGCAGATCGGCCCGGTGGTCACCGCCTTCGTGACCTTCTGCATGTTCGAGGCGGCCTACTACAGCGAGATCATTCGGGGGGGTATCCAGAGCATCAGTGGCGGCCAGCGCCAGGCCGCGGCAGCCCTCGGCCTGCGTCCGGCGCAATCGATGATCTACGTGATCCTGCCCCAGGCGCTACGCCGCATGACCCCCTTGCTGCTGACCCAGACCATCATCCTGTTCCAGGACACCTCACTGGTGTACGTGCTGTCCATCGCCGACTTCACCGGCGCGGCCAGCAAGTTCGCCCAGCGTGACGGACGCCTGGTGGAGCTGTACCTGTTCGTGGCCCTGGTCTACCTGGTGATCTGCTACCTGCTCTCCAGCCTGACCAAACGCCTGAAAAGAAATGTAGGGAGAACCGCATGATCCAGATGAAAAACCTGAGCAAATGGTACGGCAACTTCCAGGTCCTGAAGAACTGCACCACCGAGCTTTCCCGTGGTGAAGTGATGGTGGTGTGCGGCCCCTCCGGTTCCGGCAAGAGCACCCTGATCAAATGCGTCAACGGCCTGGAGCCGGTGCAGGAAGGCGAGATCTTTATCGAGAACCAGCCTGTCACCGGCAAGGGTGTGGACCTGCCGAAACTGCGTGCGCGGGTCGGCATGGTGTTCCAGCATTTCGAACTGTTCCCGCACTTGAGCATCATCGACAACCTCAACCTGGCGCAGATCAAGGTGCTGGGCCGCGACCGCGACACCGCGACCAAAAAGGGCATGGCCCTGCTGGAGCGTGTCGGGCTCAAGAGCCATGCGCACAAGTACCCGATCCAGTTGTCCGGCGGCCAGCAACAGCGGGTCGCCATTGCCCGGGCCCTGGCCATGGACCCGATTGCCATGCTGTTCGATGAGCCGACCTCGGCGCTCGACCCGGAAATGGTCAACGAAGTGCTGGACGTCATGGTCCAGCTGGCTCGCGAGGGCATGACCATGATGTGCGTGACCCATGAAATGGGCTTTGCCCGCAAAGTGGCCGACCGCATCGTGTTCATGGATGGCGGCGAGATCATCGAGGACGTGAAGTCCGAAGAGTTCTTCGGCGCCCCACGCTCGGACCGCGCCCGTAGTTTCCTCTCGAAAATCCTCCAGCATTAAACCGTTGCAGACCGGCCGGGAGCCATTCCCGGCCGGGCCTAATGGCCGGCAGAATCCTCTACCTGACCGCATGAGCCGCCGTCCCTAATGCCGCCCCTTGTAGGAGCGAGCTTGCTCGCGAAGAACTCAAAGGCGCCGCGTTTATACTGAATAAACGCGTTATCGTTGACGCTTTTCGCGAGCAAGCGGAGCGCCGCCCGGCTGCTCCTACAAGGACGGCGTCGCTTAACTGATCGATATTAGTCGTCCCCCCCCCGCGCTTTGCCAGCTGCCGCACATTTCCCCCAGTGATCGCTCACTGGCGCTCGGGTTTTGTGCCAGATTTCCCTACAGGATATCCATTGCAGCGAGGCTGACATGCCACTGAATCGAGGACGACGTATCCGCACGGCCATGGGGCAGCGGCACATCAACAAGCACTGCGCGCTGGCTGCCGCCATGGGGGTCAGCGAAAGCGCGGTATCGCGCTGGTGCCAGGGCGGGCCCATGACCCTGGCCAATGTCATCGCCTTGTGCGAGTACCTGGACGTCTCGGCGGACTGGCTGCTGCTGGGGCGCGGTGGCATGGAGCAGCACCGACAGCCGACGTCATGGCCGGCCGAGCTGCCGTTCCCCGACCTGTGTGATCGGGCCCGCGCGCACCTGATGCGTGTTCTGCAGGACCCTGCCAGCGGCTATTGAGCGCCACGCACGCGAAGTGCGCAGTGCTCATGCGCCATTGCTTGTGGGCCTGGCGCCAGCTTGCCAGGGTGGTGACGCGCCAGTGCACCGCAAGGGTGTCGGGCGCCAGTGACGATTCTGCGGTTCAAACTGTTAAGGAGAACGACCCATGAAACAGATCTCAAGCAATCCGGTGACCTCCCTGCTCAACACCACGGTGGTGGGCCAGCCGTGGCAAAAGAGCTACCAGCTCGGGTTGGGTGTCGATGCCATCACCGGTCAATTGCGCGCCTCGGCGGTCAAGCCGTTCACGGTAACCCCGGCGGGGCAGAAGTCGACGGAATTCATCTATTCGCTGGTGCAGTCCGAGAGCGACTTGCAGAGCATGATTTCCGGCTCGGTGAAGGCCGCCTACAACCTTGAGGGGGTGAATGTCTCGGCCAGTACCTCGTTCCTCAACGAGATGGCGGTTTCCGAGCTGAGCGTGACGCTGGTGGCCCAGGTGTCGATCGAGGAGAGCCAGTACGCGCTGGCGCAGAAGAACGAACTGAACGTGACCCCCGGCGAGGATTTTCGCAGCAAGTACGGCGACTACTTTGTCGCAGGCTATAGGGCCGGCTCATCGTTGTATGCGATCTACCAGTGCCGCTTCTCCAGCGCCGAGCAACGCAGCAAGTTCACCGCCGCGATGGCCGCCGATGTGCCCCAGGTGTTCAGTACCGAGGGCAGCTCCAGCTTCGAGCGAATCTCCAAGGAACACAACGCCAGCGTCTCCGTGCGGATCAAGGCCACCGGGGTGAACAGCGCGATCCCCTCGCCACCGAAAACGGGCTGGACCGCCGAGACCATCGTCACCGAGTTGCTGCCGTGGTTCAACCAATCGCTGCAGGCCAACCAACTGGAAACCTACCTGCAGCACTATCGAGTGATCGACCCGTCGATTTCCGGTGAAGTGCCAGTCAGCCCGGTGGTGTTTTCCGAGCTGAGCTTTCTCTACAACCGTTTCTGGCTGGCGCGTGCCTTGTTCAGCAGCTGTCCTGACTTCGGTCGGCGGCTGGTCGAGGAACCGTACCACCGGCTGGAATCACAAATCCAGGCGCAGCAAGCGTCCTTGCCCAAAGACTCGAAAATGATCGAGCTGTTGACCGAGGAAACCAATCGCCTGCTCAACGGCCTGCGCGAGATCAACAACCGCCAGGTGTTCTACACCCAGGTGGTCACGGCGGGAAAAAACGAACCGAAGAAGGACCACAACTTCGACGCCGACAAGGGCACGGTGCGCTGGAGTTTCGGGTTCCAGAAAGGCGACCTGCCGGGGATCAATATCCAGAGCGTCTCGGACCATGTCGAGGCGAAGTGGCGGATCGGCTGGAACAAGCACGTGTTCTCATTTCGTGACTCGACCAAGGTGATTGTCGGCTGGGACATCATCTGCAACTGGGACGATGGCACGGGCGGCGACTGGCACAAAGTCAGCGAGCAGATAATCGGTCGCAGCAGCGGCGATGTGTTCGTCAAGAGCGACTACGACCGAGGCTACAGTTGGAACATCGTCTGGTACCTGGTGGAGGCCAATCTCTACCCGGTGGGCCCATGGCTGGCCACCGCCGTGCATGCCCAGGACTTTACCGCGAGCGTGGCCGCGACGCTCGAAGACCTTGCCGCGCTGTGGACCGCCGAGCGCATGGCTAGCGCCCAGCCACTGGATCGTTCCACCCACGCGCTGGACGAACACCCGCTGCCGGAGGCTGGCAGGTCGATCGTCGGCGGCGACGCCAACAGCCTGTTGGCCGGCAGTACGACGCCGTCCGCGGGCAGCCTGAGTGTGTACCTGGGGCCAGACACTTCGCGGGTCCAGCACCTGCATGAGTTCCCGCAGCGTACCGTCGGCAAGCTGTTCTTCGATATGAATGGCAGGCCGTGCACCGCGTCGGCGGTGGTGGTGCATCGATCCGGGATCTTGACGGCAGCCCACTGCCTGCTGCTCGATGGACATCGCGCCAGCAATCTCTACTTCGTCCCCGCCTATGACAACGGCAACGCACCCTACGGTGGCTGGCAGGTGGAAAGCTGGAGCTGGCCGACAGCCTGGGAGAGCACCCAGAGCCCGGCCTGGGACCTGGGTTTGTGCAAGGTCAAACCTGGCCCCGATGGCCGCGGAGTAGGCGATGTGGTCGGCTGGGTGGGAGTGCAGTGGGGCATGGTTGCCGGCTGCTGGAGGAACACCGGTTATCCGGCGCAAGCCACGGTGCTGTTCCCGTTCGACGGCCAGGTGCCATGGCAGAGCATTGGCAGTCAGGTGGCCAGTGCCGCGCCGTCGATCGTGGTCAAACACGATGAGTTGACGGCGGGCGGCAGCGGCGGACCCTGGTTCATGATCAATGAGCCGCAGTTGGTCAACGGCGTGTTCAGCCAGTACAACATCGACCTGCAGCAGAACCACGGACCGGAGTTTGGTCCCTGGGTCGGGGAGTTCTACCGTGGGGTGTTTGGCTCTGCCTTGCGGGAGGACTAGGCTAATGCCGGACAGTTGAGCTTTTTGTAGGAGCGAGCTTGCTCGCGAAGAACTCAAAGGCACCGCGTTTATACTGAATACACGCGTTATCGTTGACGTTTTTCGCGAGCAAGCTCGCTCCTACAATTAGAGCATCAGGCTCCCGGTTTTTTTTGCTGACCTCAGCGACGATCCAGCCACACGGTCTGGGCGTTGCAGAATTCGCGGACGCCGAAGTGCGACAGTTCGCGGCCAAAACCGCTTTTCTTCACGCCGCCGAAGCTCACGCGGGGGTCGGAGGCGCTGTAGCCATTGATGAACACACCACCGGTTTGCAGTTCGTCCGCCAGTTGCCGGGCCAGTTCGAGGTTGCGGCTGAAGACAGTCGCCGTCAGCCCGAACTCGCTGTCGTTGGCCAGCGCCAGTGCATGGGCGGCATCGCGCGCGGTGATGATCGACGCCACCGGGCCAAACAGCTCCTGGCGGAAGGCGGTCATCTGGTCGGTGACATCGGCCAGAATCGTCGGCGGGTAGTAGTTGCCCGGGCCTTCGGCCTTGGCGCCACCCAGCAACAAGGTCGCGCCTTGCTCCAGGGTCTCGCGCACCTGGGCATCCAGTTCGTCACGCAGGTCAAAACGCGCCATCGGGCCGATGTAGGTTTCAGTGGCCAAGGGGTCGCCGACCACCAGCTGGCGGGTCAGCGCGACGAACTTGCGGGTGAATTCCTCGACCACACCCTGTTCGATGATCAGGCGCTTGGCCGCGGCGCAGACTTGCCCGGTATTCTGGTAGCGGCCGAGCACCGCGGCCTTGACCGCCTCATCGAGGTCGGCGTCGTTGAGCACGATGAACGGATCGCTGCCCCCCAGCTCCAGCACGCATTTCTTCAAGGCCGCACCGGCCTGGGCGCCGATGGCCATGCCGGCGCGCACACTGCCGGTCAGGGTCACGGCGGCGATCCGTGGGTCGGCAATCGCACTGGAGACGCCGTCCGGCGTGACGTTGATGATTTCGAACACGCCCTCGGCAAACCCGGCCTGGCGCAAGGCATCGCGCAGCAGGTAGGCGCTGCCCATCACGTTCGGTGCATGTTTGAGCACGTAGGTGTTGCCGGCGATCAAGGCTGGAACCGCGCCGCGCAGGACCTGCCAGATCGGGAAGTTCCACGGCATTACCGCGAGAATCGGCCCCAGCGGGCGGTACTCGATGCGCGCCTTGCCGCCTTCGACCTGGGTCGGCTCGGCAGCGAGCATGGCCGGGCCGTGTTCGGCGTACCACAGGCAGAGCTGGGCGCATTTTTCGATTTCACCAAGGGCCTGAGTCAGCGGCTTGCCCATTTCCAGGGTGATCATCCGGGCCATGGGCGTGGCATTGTCACGCAGGGCCTGGGCCAGGGCGATCAAGGCCTGGGCGCGCTGGGCCAGTGGGGTGCGGCGCCAGGTGGCGAACCCGGCACTGGCCCGCGCCAGCGCCGCATCCAGCTCGGCCGGGGACTGGAAGGGGTAGTGAGCGATCTGCTCGGCGGTGGCGGGGTTGATCGAAAGGGCATGGGTGAGGCTGGAAATCTGGGTCATGGCACCGTCCTGCTGGGTGGGAATGGAGGCAGGCTACGCTGGCGCTTGGCTGCTGAAAACTGAATAATGCTGAGCCTATCGTTCACGAATGGAGAATGACGTGGATCTGGTTCAGCTGGAGATTTTCAAGGCCGTGGCCGAGCACGGCAGCATCAGTGCCGCCGCGCAGCACATCCACCGGGTGCCCTCGAACCTGACGACGCGGATCAAGCAACTGGAGCAGGACCTGGGCGTGGATCTGTTTATCCGCGAGAAAAGCCGCTTGCGCCTGTCGCCGGCCGGCTGGAGTTTTCTCGACTATGCGCGACGGATTCTCGACCTGGTCGGGGAGGCCCGGGCAACGGTTGCCGGGGAAGAGCCCCAGGGTTCGTTCGCCCTGGGCTCGCTGGAGAGCACGGCGGCGGTGCGCATTCCCGGACTGCTGGCAGCCTACAACCAACAGTACGCCAAGGTGGCGCTGGACCTGTCCACCGGGCCCTCCGGAACCATGATCGACGGCGTCCTGTCCGGGCGCCTGGCGGCGGCCTTCGTCGACGGGCCGGTGCTGCACCCGGCGTTGGAGGGAGTGCCGGCGTTCGAGGAGGAGATGGTGCTGATCGCCCCCCTCAATCACCCGCCGATCCACCGCGCGCGGGAGGTCAACGGCGAGAGCATTTATGCGTTTCGCGCCAACTGTTCCTACCGGCACCACTTCGAAAGCTGGTTCGCCAAGGATGCGGCAGTGCCGGGGCGGATCCATGAGATGGAGTCCTACCACGGCATGCTCGCCTGCGTCAGCGCCGGTGCCGGCCTGGCCCTGATGCCGCGCAGCATGCTCGAGAGCATGCCCGGTTGCAGCACGGTGAGCATCTGGCCGCTGTCGGAGTCGTTCCGCTACCTGCGCACCTGGCTGGTGTGGCGCCGGGGCACGGTCTCGCAAAGCCTGAGCATGTTCGTGCGGATGCTGGAGGCGCGCGGGGTGGTGGGGCCGCAGACTTGCGGGCTCACGCCGGTTTAATACGAATGCCCATCCACCACCCGCTTCACCGTTTCCAGGGCAACCTGCAAGTCATCAAGCTCCAGGGAACCGAGTGCCAGGCGGATGGCGTGGGGCACGTGGCTGGAGGTGGCAAAGGGTTCGGCGGTCGACACCGAGACGTTCTCGCGCAGCAGGGCCATGGCGATCTGGTCGGCGCGCACTTCTTCACCCAGGGGCAGCCAGAGGAAATAAGAGTTGGGGTGACTGGTGAACGGCAGGCCGCGCAAGGTGGCGCGGGCCAGGGCCTGGCGCTGGCTGGCATCTTCGCGCTTTTGTTGTTCCAGGCGCAGCACGGTGCCGTCGTCGAGCCAGTTGCAGGCGATCGAGGTCATCACGCCGGGGGTGTTCCACACGGTGGCCCGGATGCTGCGCTCCAGGGCTGGGATCCAGGGCAGGGGCGCCGCGACAAAACCGACCCGCAGGCCGGTGGCGACATTTTTCGACAGCCCCGAGACATAGACGGTGCGCTCCGGTGCCAGGGCGGCCAGGGGCGGTGGTGGGTCTTCGGCAAGAAAGGCGTAGGCGGCGTCTTCGATGATCAGCAGGTCGTGCTGGCGGGCGATCTGCACCAGGCGCTGGCGCCAGTCGGCACTGCTCACCCACCCCAGCGGATTGTGCAGGGTCGGCATGCAGTACACGGCGCGCACCTTGCGTTGCTGGCACAGGCGCGCCAGGACGTCGAGGTCGGGTTGCTGGTGGGCGGCGGCAATCGGCGCCAGTTCCAGGCGCTGGCTCTCGGCAAGGACTTTGAACCCGGGGTAGGTGAGGGCGTCGGTGGCGACCACATCGCCGGCCCGCAAGAGCCCCATCAGGGTCACGGCCAGGCCATGCTGGGCGCCGCTGACGATCAGCACCTGCTCTTCATTGACCGCCAGGCCGCGGCAACGCAGGTGCCGGGCGACGCTGGCGCGCTCATGCGCACGACCACCGTGGGGCTGATAACGCAGCAGGGCTTGCAGGTCACCGCAGTTCGCCAGTTGTCGCAAGGCGCCGCGCAGCAGTTCGGCCTGGCCGGGGAGCGCGGGATAGTTGAAGTTGAGGTCGAGCAGGCCAGTGGCGACGGCGTGCTGGTCGACTCCCAGCCCGGCGGGCAGCGCGGTCTCCCGCACGAAGGTGCCCCGGCCGGCCTCGCCACTGACCAGGCCCATCGCTTCGAGTTCGCCATACACCCGGGTCGCGGTGGCCAGGGCCAGGCCTTCGCGGGTGGCCAGTTGCCGGTGGGTGGGCAGGCGGGTGCCGGGGGGCAGGCGGCCGGCGCGGATGTCGGCGGCGAAGGCGTCCACCAGGGATTTGTAGCGGGAACGGGCCATGGGCTTGTATCCAGTACAATAATTTGATTGTACTGATTATTGGCCATAGCCTGAGACCGCACAACCGCCCCCCACAGGCGGATACCAGCCCACTCAGCGGACGACCCGGCCATGCATATCGCGATTCTGACGTTTGAAGGTTTCAATGAACTCGACTCCCTGATCGCCCTGGGGCTGCTCAACCGGATCAAAACCCCGGGCTGGCGCGTGTCGATTGCCAGCCCGACGCTGCGCGTACGCTCGATGAACGGGCTGGTGATCGAGTCCCAGGCCACACTGCAGGAGGCGAACGAAGCGGATGCGGTGATTGTCGGCAGCGGTGCGCTGACCCGGGAAGTGGTCGAGGACAGGCAACTGATGGGCCAATTGCGCCTGGACCCGACGCGGCAACTGTTGGCGGCGCAGTGCTCCGGGACTTTGGTGCTGGCCAAGCTGGGGTTGCTGGAAGGGGTGTCGGCCTGCACCGACCTGACCACCAAGCCCTGGGTCCAGGCGGCAGGGGTGGACGTACTGAACCAGGCGTTCTTCGCCAGGGGCAACGTAGCGACCGCCGGCGGCTGTCTGGCGTCAACCTATCTGGCGGCCTGGATCATCGCCCGCCTGCAAGGTCTGGAGGCGGCCGGCAATGCCGTGCACTACGTGGCCCCGGTGGGAGAGAAACAGCTGTATGTCGAGCGCACCATGGCCAATATCCAGCCTTATTTGTAGCTTTTGCCCGGTGCTTGAGCCGAGCTGACAGCCAGTGTCCGCTCGGCGCGTGGGCCTGGGTTTAAAAGTCGTAGCGGCTGGTCAGCATCACATTGCGCGGGTCGCCGTAGTACGAGGAGTTATAGAAGCCGATGTTGGTGTAGTAGTACTTGTCGAACAGGTTGTTGACGTTGACCGTGGCCGACAGGTGCTCGGTGAACTGATAGCGGCCCATCAGGTCCACCAGCCAGTAAGCGTCCTGGGAAAACTTTTCCTCACTGGCCTTGGCGCGGTTGGTCAGGACCTGCCAGCCTTGTCCCTGCCAGCGCGCACCGCCGCCGAGGGTCAACTTGTCGAGGTTGCCCTGGAAGTTGTAGCTGCTGTAGAAGCTCAACTGGTCCTCGGGTTCCCAGGTCGACACCTTGTTGCCGTGTTCGTCGCGCACGACCTTGTGGGTATAGCCGGCCTGCACCTGCCAGCCGGGGGCCAGCTTGCCGGAGATTTCCGCTTCGTAGCCTTTGGTCTTGGCCTTGATGCCCTGGTAGGCGTACTCCACGGCGGGGTTGGTCGGGGCCGCGTTGTAGGCGTTGTCGGCCTCGGCACGGTTGGTCTCGTGGATCTCGAAATACGCCAGGCTGGTGTTGAGCTGGCCATCGAAGTACTCGCCCTTGATGCCCACCTCGTAGTTCTTGCCCTCATCCGGTTCCAGGACTTTGTTCTGGCTGTCGATGTAGTAGAGCTGTGGCATGAAGATGCTGGTGTAGCTGGCGTACAACGACAGGTTCTGGTTGAGGTCGTAGGTGACGCCAGCGTACGGCACCAGCTTGCCGGTTTCCCGGGTGTCGCTGGTGCCCGTCAGCCAATAGTTCGCCACGCGTGCGCCGAGCATCAGGTTGAGCTCATCGGTCAGGCTGAAACGAGCCGTGGTGTAGCCGGCAGTCTGGCGCGTGGTTTCATCCGTCGGGGTGGCCACTCCCCAGTCCGGTTTGATGCTGTCGCCGTCCCAGTGGTAGAAATCGATCACGTTGTTGGTGTAGGTCGGGCTGTAGTAACTCTTGGCTTTCCAGTGGGAATTGGAGGCCGAGGTCCCCACCACCAACTGATGCTCACGCCCCAGCAGGCTGAAGGGCCCGGACAGGTAAAAGTCGCCGCTGTCGCTGGTGGTTTCCCCGGTGAACTTGTTGGCGTACACGCTGGAGGTTCCGGTCTGCGCATTGGGGCTGCTCTGCACTGAACCGATTTCGGCGTGATAGCCATTGATCTGGTGGTTGTACTGGCCCTTGGCGACCCATTCATTGGCAAAGCTGTGTTCCAGGGTGGCGAACACCGTGCGGGTGTATTGCTCCCAGCCACTCCATTTCGCCCCATTGTTGAAGGCGCGTGGCAGGCTGATCCGATCGCCGTTGGAATCGAACAGTGGGCGGCTGCCGGACCAGCCCGAGCCTTTGGGGTCGTTGTCCTGATAGTCGGCACCCAGGGTCAGCAGGGTGTCGGGGTTGAGGTCGACTTCCACGGTGCCAAAGTAGACGCTGGTCTTGCGCTGGTAATGATCCATGAACGAATGCTTGTCCTGGTAGGCGGCGACCGCCCGTGCCCGCACATTGCCGGTTTCGGTCAACGGTCCGCTGAGGTCGATCTGCGAGCGGTAGTTGTCCCAGCTGCCAGCGCCCAGCTCCAGGTTGCCCTTGAACTCGGCGGTCGGTTTCTTGCGGATCAGGTTGATGGTGCCGCCGGGACCACCTGCGCCCGTGAGTAACCCGGTAGCCCCCTTGAGCACTTCGACGCGGTCGTAGACGGCCATGTCGGTCAAGGTCTGGCCGGCCGAGAAGGCATCGTTGCGCAGGGTCGGAATGCCGTCGTACTGGAAGTTCTGAATCGAGAAACCACGGGCGTAGTAGTTGGTGCGCTCGCTGTCGTAGGTCGAGACGGTGATCCCCGGCGTATGGCGCATCACGTCGTCGATGGAGACCAGGCCGAAGTCATCCATGGTCTGGCGGGTCACCACCGAAATCGACTGCGGGGTTTCGCGTGGCGTCAGGACCAGGCGGGTGGCCGTGGCGATGGTGCCCGGGGTGTAGGAGCCGGTGCCCTCGGTGATGGTCCCCAACTGGTTAGCGGTGACTTCTGTCGCCTCCAGCGCGATCGATCCCGTCGCCAGCGGCCGGCTCACCAATTGGTAGCCGTCGGCGCTGGCGCTGGCGTCCATGCCGGTGTTGCGCAGGATCTGGGCGAATCCTTCGGCCACGCTGTAACTGCCGCGCACACCCTCGCTGCTCAGTCCCTCGACCTGGTGCGAGGCGAAAGCGATCGGCACGCCGGCGGCCTGGGCGTAGCGGCCGAGCACTTCGCCGAGCGAGCCGGGCGCGATATCGAAGGCCTGGGTTTGCTGTTGGGCATACGCCAGTGTAGGCAGGGCCAGGGGCAGGCTGCCCAGCAGCATGTGGCTGGCGAGCAGCAAACCGCTGCGGGTGAACGAGGTTGAAGCCATCTTCTGTGTGCTCCTTGTCAATGTTGGCCAAAGAAAGGACGCAGCAGAATCGCAAACATGAAATAACCGCGAAAAATTATTCCGTTTCGCGTTTCAACGACACCCGGGTGATCCACGGGCTGTAGCTTTTCACCTCGATCGGCAGGGTGCGTGCCAGCAGGCGCAGCGCGCGGTCGCTGTCGTCGGCCGGCAGCATCACCGTCACGCGCAAGGCCTGCAGGGCCTGGCGGTCGAAGATCAGCAGCCCCGGGCGATGGCGCGCAACTCGCGTCAGCACATCGGCCAGGGATTGGTCGTGGGCGAGTAACTGGTGCGCGTTCCACGCCGTTTGCAGGGCACTGCCATCGACTTGGCTGACGGCGCCCAAGCCCTGGGCGTCGAAGCGCACGCGCTGGCCAGGATTGAGGGTCAGGCTGCGTCCGCCGCTGTCGATGCGGGTCGAGGATTCCAGCATGCTCACCAGGGTCGCGTCGCCGTTGCGCTCGACGATGAAACGCGTACCCAGGGCGCGAATCGTGCCGTGGGGAGTATCGACGTAGAACGGACGATGGGTGTCCTTGGCGACGTCGATCAGGATCTCGCCTTCGAGCAACCGCACGCGGCGTTGCGCGGAGTCGAAGTCGAGGTCGACGGCGGAGCTGCTGTCCAGTTGCAGTTGACTGCCATCGGCGAGGTATTCGTGCCGCCACTGGCGGCTGTCGGTGCGGTGATCGGCCAGCAGGTAACCGCTCTGCCAATACTGGTAACCGGGCGCTGCCGTCAGTCCCAGCACTGCCAGCAACGCCAGGCCCTTGCCCCCCTGCGCCCGGCGCCGCGCGGGTTGTGCCCGCCGCAGGGCCGTCCGCACCGGGAGTTCCTGCAGGGGCGCGATGTGCCCCTGCAGCCGGCTGATGGCCTCGCGGTGCAGCGGGTCTGCCGCCAGCCAGGCGCGAAACTGCTGTTCGGTCGGGGCATCGGCATCGCTGCCGTGATCCAGGCGCACCAGCCATTCAGCGGCCTGGCGCAACACCTGCGCGGTGATGGCGGGCTTCATGCCTGGGCACAGGCGTCGCAGGCCAGCAGCGCTTCCACCAGGTCATGTTGCACGGTGCGCACGGTCACCCCCAGGCGCTCGGCAATCTGTGCCTGCCCCAGGCCATCGAGATGGCGCAGGATGAAGGTTTCGCGCACCCGGGGTTTCATTCGGGCCAATGCCCGGTCTATGGCTTCGAGTATCTGAATGGCCTGGAGGATCTGCTCAGGCGACGGCGCTTGATCGAGGTAGGCGGCGCAGCGTTCAAGCTCCTCGCGAAACGCCTGTTCCAGACGCAGGCGACGGCCATTGTCGATCAACAGGCGCCGGGCCACGGTGGCCAGGAAAGCCCGGGGTTCTCGCGGGGCGACGTAAGGGCCGGCCGCCAGCAGGCGAATGAAGGTGTCCTGCGCCAGGTCCGAAGCGTGGTGCGAACACTGCACGCGGCGGCGCAACCAGCCGAGCAACCATCCATGATAGCCGCGGTACAGGGCTTCAAGCGTCGACGACTCGGCTGCGGGGGAGGGCTTCATGAGAAAATCTAGCAAGTGGTAATGTTTCGCATTCTAGTGTGTCGGATGAAGAATCCGCAATGCTTAACATCCCGCCGTCACAATAGCTGCTTGCACATGATGATGGTGCGTTCGGCGCCATGCTGCTGGTCGCGAACCTTTGCATAGCCGAGCCGGCGATAAAACCCCTCGGCAGTGAGCGAGGAGGGCACACGCAACTGTTCGATGCCGGCATCGGCAGCCGCTGCGTGAATCACCGCCATCAATTGCTGGCCAATGCCACGGCCCTGAAGGCCCGGCTCGACGAACACGCTGCGCACCACGTCCTGATCGAGGCTGGCCGTGGCGACGACCCGCTGTTGCAGGGTTGCCACGTAGACCTGGCGCTGCACCAGAAATTGCAGGATCGCCGTCGGGGAAAAGTGCTGCACCACCTGGGCAATGACGGTCGGCGGATAGTCCTGGGCATTGGAGTGGCGCAGCGCGGCGATCACCACCTGGCTGATGGCCGTGGCGTCCTCTGCATGGGCGCGGCGTACCTGGCTGTTCATCGGGCAGCGGTCCTGATCTTATGGCTGGAAGTCCCAGTCCGCGGCCCGTACCAGGCGGCAGAAAGGCCCCGCCAGCGTCGCATTATGGTGGGCGACAATCTGCTCGGCGCTCAAGGCCTGGGTGTCGCTGCAACTGTGGGCATCCTCGGCCAGCACTGCGTCCAGGCCCAGGTCGCGGGCGGCACGACAGGTGCTGTCGACGCAGTACTGGGTCTTCAGTCCGGCGATCACCACCCCCTCTGCGCCACGTTCCCGCAACCAGGCGGCCAGGGGTGTAGCGGCAAAGGCGCTGGGACGGCTTTTTTCGAAGATCACTTCATCGCCCTGCAGCCGCAGCTCCTCTATCAGGCGGGTCAGCGGGCTGCCCGGTTCGATCGGCGACCCTGGCGGGCCGACATGCCGGGCCAGGAACACTGGCGCGCCGGCCTGGTGCGCCTTGTCCAGCAGCAGATTGACCGCATCCAGCAGTGCTGCACTGCGCCAGATCGGGTCCGGGCCGTGGAACAGGCCAACTTGCATATCGAGAATCAACAGTGCGTGCATGCTGCATTTCCTTGTCGTAAACCAGCGACAGCGGCGCCAAAAAAAGGCCCCGTCCATTGCTGGCGGGGCCTTTGGGGTAACGTGTGCTTAGCCGCTCACGGCACCTCTCGCGACCCGCCCTGGGCGGTCGTGGTAAAGGTGGTCGAGGTCGTGCGGGGCTGAGTCATGGGCCTGACACTAGCGTCACCGTGGCGGCTTGGCAAGTGAGTTGTGCCGCCATCAGCGCTGCGCTTTATCAACTGCCGCATCCAGGGCCGCCAGGGCCATGGGAATCATCGCCAGCAGGCGGGCCTTGGCGATCCCGTCCCGCGCCTGGACCGACAACCCGTGCAGCAGGGTTGCGTAGCAGTCGCCCAGGGACGTGACGTCGGTGCGGGCGGGCAACTCGCCGCTGCGGACCGCCTGCTCCAGGCGTTCAATGATCGACTGGGTCCTGTTGCGCCGGTGCCCGGCCAGCCACTCGCGGATGCCGTCGTTGTCGGGCGAGCAGTTGGTGGCGGACGACACCACCATGCAGCCGTGTGGCCGGCCGGGCAGGGTGTACAGCTCGACGGCGTCCCTGAGCATGCGCTCGATGGCGTCGCGGGCACTGCTTTGCCCGGCCAGGGCTGCGTCGGCAAAGGCCCCATCGGCGGCTTCGTAGAGGGCGATGGCTTCCCGAAACAGCGCTTCCTTGGAGCCGAACGCGGCATAGATCCGCGCCGATGCGATGCCCAGCGCCTCGACCAGGTCGGACATGGACGTGGCTTCGAAGCCGCGTCGCCAAAATACATCGCGGGCGTTGCGCAAGGCTTGATCGCGGTCGAACTCTCGGGGTCTGCCAGCCATGGGTTGAGGTCTCCTGGGGGGAAGGGTCGTGGGGTCTGCCGCTATTATTGGTCGATCGACAAAAAAATCAAGTCGGCGTATTGACGGACCTCGGTCAACGTCCCTATTCTTTGTCGATCGACAAACAAATGGAGTGAACCATGAAAACCCTCAAGGGACCGAGCTTGCACCTGGCGCAATTCAGTGACGTCGCGCCGCCGTTCAACAGCCTGCCGGCGATCGCGGCCTGGGCTGCGGAGCGCGGATTCAAGGCACTGCAGATCCCGGCCTGGGATGAGCGCCTGTTCGATGTGAGCCTGGCGGCCCACAGCCAGGATTATTGCGATGACATCAGCGGGACCTTGGCAGAGCACGGCCTGGTGATCAGCGAGTTGACCACCCATCTGTTCGGGCAACTGGTGGCCGTGCATCCGGCCTATGACAGCTTGTGCGACGGGTTCGCTCCGCCAGCGCTGCAGGGCAATGCAGCCGCCAAGACCGCGTGGGCGCTTGAACGCTTGCAGTTGTCGGCCAAGGCTTCCCGCCGCTTGGGGCTGACGGACATGGGCACGTTCTCCGGCTCCTTTGCCTGGCCCTATCTGTTCCCGTTCCCGCAGCGCCCCGCGGGCCTGATCGATTCGGCATTCGACGAGTTGGCCAAGCGCTGGCTGCCGATCCTCAATGCCTGTGACGAGGAGGGTGTGAACCTGTGCTACGAAATCCACCCCGGCGAAGACCTGCACGACGGTGTGACGTTCGAGATGTTTTTGCAGCGGGTGGGCAATCATCCGCGCTGCAAGATCCTCTTCGACCCCAGTCACTTCGTGTTGCAGCAACTCGACTACCTGGACTATCTGGACATCTACCGCGATTTCATTCGCATGTTTCACGTCAAGGATGCCGAGTTCAATCCGACCGGGCGCCAGGGCATTTACGGCGGGTATCAGGGATGGGCCGATCGCGCAGGGCGGTTTCGTTCCCTGGGCGATGGCCAGGTCGATTTCAAGGGCATCTTTTCCAAGCTGGCGCTCCATGACTATGCCGGGTGGGCGACGCTGGAGTGGGAGTGCTGCCTGAAGGACCAGGACGATGGCGCCAGGCAAGGCGTGGCGTTTATCAATGATCACATCATCCGGGTCACGGACAAGGTGTTCGACGACTTTGCCGGCGCCGCCGTCGACCAGGCTCAACTGGACGCCATGCTCGGTCTGGCCCGACCTTCACTTCAAGGGCGGGCATGACCATGGATCACGTCGAACAGCAGGCGTTCGCCGGACGCACCCACGAACATGGCTACGCCGAGGTTGACGGCAGCCGCATTCATTATGTGACCGAGGGGCAGGGGGCGCCGGTACTGTTGATTCCCGGTTGGCCGCAAACCTGGTTGACCTGGCGGCATGTGATGCAGGCACTGGCGGCGAATGGATTCCAGGCGATCGCGGTGGATCTGCCAGGCACCGGGCTTTCCGATAAACCGCAAGACGGTTATGACACCGGGGCCACGGCCAGCCGCTTGCACGGTTTGATGCAGGTCCTGGGTTACGCGCATTACGCAGTGGTTGGCCATGATGTCGGCATGTGGGTGGCATACGCCCTGGCGAGCGATTATCCGCAGGCGGTTGATTGCCTGGTATTGACGGAAGCGGTGATTCCCGGCTTGGCGCCGGCGCCGTCGATTTTTGCTCCAGCGGGGCAGAACATCTTTCTCTGGCATTTCATGTTCAACCAGTTGCTCGACCTGCCCGAGGTGCTGATAGCGGGACGGGAAGCCCAGTACCTGGCCTACATGTTTGCCCAATGGTCGGTGCGCCAGGATCGGGTCGCGGTGCAGAGCTATATCAACGCCTATTCGGCACCGGGTGGGCTACGGGGTGGGTTCGGTTATTACCGGGCGATCCCTGAGACCATCGCGCAGAACCAGCAGCGAGCCAGCAGGCCGCTGGAAATGCCGGTGTTGGCGATCGGTGCCGAACATGCGACCAACGATGCGCCGCTGCTGACGATGCAAGGCAACGCCTTGAATCTGCAAGGCGCGATTGTGCCAGGTTGTGGTCACTTCATTACCGAGGAGGCGCCCGAGGAATTTGTCGCGCATCTGTTGCCGTTTTTGCTGGCATCGCCGGTCACTGCGCGGCGCTGATGGGCTGCTGCCAGCGCCATGGACAGGCGCCGGCAGGCTTGGCGGATTAACGGATGAAGGCTTGCAAGTCGCTGTTGAGTTTGGCGATCGCCGCCTTGAAGTCGTTGGTGGTGATCTTCTGGCTGGAGTTTTCCAGGGTCTTGCCGAACAGTTTGCGCACGACCCGGGCCACGGTCTGGTTGGTGCGGGCGTCGACCAGTTCGGCCTCGATGAACAGTTCGGTGTCCTGGTCACGATGACCGGTGGCCGCGCTGACCCCGCCGACGACGGCGGCGATGGGCACCACTTCATACCATTTCATGCCTTCGTTGGAGGCGCTGACCCCGGTGATCGCCGCACGCAGGATCAACACGCGGGAACCGGCAGGCGCTGCTTGCGGGGTGGGCACGATGCGGTACTTCGTGCCCAGGCTGGCTTTGGCCGAGCTGGTCATGTAGCGCTGCAACTCATCCAGGGTCTGGCGGTTGACCCGCTCATCAGGCTTGGGTGCCGGGTACAGCTCCAGCTTGTTGAACGCCACGGTGTCGTAGGCGTTGGCGTTCCAGGACGGGCTGACCCAGCGCATGGCTTTCTCGCCGCTGGTGGTGGTGACTTCTTCCATGTTGTTGTAGTTGGACAGGAAGCCGGAGTACTGCTCCCGCTCCGTGACTTTCGAGGTGCAACCACCCAGCAACAGGCTGGCCAATGCGGCGCCGAAGATCATTTTTCGCGTCAAGCTCATAGGGTGTGACTCCATGTGTTTAAGTTCGGGTTGCGGGACCTCAGAACCGCCAGGTCATGTTGCCGCTCACAGCTTGTATCCAGGCGTTATCGAATTGCCCCGAAATTCGCTCGCCTGAGAGTGATTTGCTCTGATCCACCGGCATGTCCCCCAGCCAGACCAGGGCCCAGCTGAGATTGACATCGGTGCTGTCGTTTACAGCATAGGTGGCTCCTGTGGCAATGCGCCAGGATTCTGCCATCGGAACACTCACCGTGCGGTGGTTGTCCGAGACCGCGCTGCTGTCGTAGGCCAGCCCGACGTTCCACAGCCACTGCGGTGTGGCCTGGTACTGCGCACCCAGCGCCAGTTGCCAGGTGTCCTGGTAATGGGCATCGATGGTGCTCGAGCGAGCGCCTGCAACGGAGGTATCGACCTGCACGGCGATGTCGCCAAACTCCGACCAGTCCTGCCAGTTGACCGAGGCCAGGAGTGCCCAGCGCGGATCGAGTTGCTGGAACAGGCTGAGGGTCACGGTTTGGGGCACCTGCATCGACAGGTCGGTGTCCAGGCCATTGAGCCGCGCCAGCGCCGGACCGTTGCCTTTGACGTTGAGCCGATCCGCGAAGTCGAGGTCGACTTTGCTGGTGTAGGCCAGGCCGATCCGGGTGCCGGCTTGCGGTGCGTAGATCAGCCCCAGGTTGGCGCCATAACCCCAGGTGTTGTCCTGGTACTTGAATTGGCCATCGCCGCGATCGAGCACCCCCAGGGGCGAACGATCAATCGCGGTTTGCGCTTGCAGCATGCCGTACATGGCCTTGAAGCCAACGCCAAGCGACCACTGTTCATCAAACCGATAGGCCACGCTGGGCACCAGCGACAAACCGGCTACGCTGGCGTTCTGCGCGAAGTAACGCCCGGCCCAGTTATTGTCATAGTTGGCCGCCAGACCGAAGTCGCCGTAGGCGCCAAACCCGATGCTCCAGTGGTCATCGACTTGCTGGCTGATGAAAAAGCTGCCACCGGGGATCGGGTCCAGGGCATTGCCACTGCCGGTGCCAGATACAGTGGTGGCGCTGTCGCGACTGAAGCTCAGGTCGCCATACAACACCTGCAGGCCGCCGGTGATCTGGGTGCCCTGCAAGTAACTCATGCCGGCCGGATTGCTGGCGATGGTGGAGGGGCCCTGGGCGCGAGCGGCGGCCCCGGCGTTGGCCAGGCCGACGTTATCGGTGCCGATTTCGTAGAGCATGATGCCGCCGGCGCTTGCCTGCTGGGTGGCGCTCAACGCCAGCAGGGCCAGGGTGATTGCCGACAGGACCGGGATGTTTGACTGCATGGGAAGTCCTTATCTATCGAGAATCAGCGGCAAGCGGGTGGTCATCAGTGCCCTTCCCGGTGATCGTTTGCCTTACTTGGCCATCTCGGCCCGAGCCGCTGCGATCCTGGCCTTGACTGAATCAAGGTTGAAGCTCGCGCCTTTGGCGTGGCGGATGGATTGCAGGCCCAGGCACCAGGCAGCGCGAGCGGGACTGTTACTGGTAGCGGATCACGATGCCTTTGAGTTTGCGGCCCTGGATGGTCTCGATATCGCGACTCCACAGCGGTCCGCTGACGTAGGCGGCCACCGGCTGGATATGGTCGTAGACCACCACCACGGCGTCGCCGCCGATTTTCGCCGCCTCATCCTTGAGTTTCTGCTCGACGTCGGTGATAGGCGGGGCTGGATCGACGCTGGCATCGACCAGTATTTCACCCAGGCGCACATGGGGGCGCATCGGCTCTACCCGCAGCACCTGGACATTGGCCGCGAGGGTCGGGCCGGGATGCGGCCCGCCGACGTAGGCGGTGGTCTGCGCGTCGATGCTGGCGCAGGCGCTGAGCAGCAGGCTGACCAGGGTAATTGTCAGCCAGGAAACCGTGTTTTTCATTGCACAACTCCGACATCCAGGAAGGGGTGGGTTGATCGCCGCTCATTGGGTGAGAAAAGCCTAGCACAAGGTTTTGCGCACACCGCTGCGGGCTGCGAAAGACAGGCCGGCGTGTGCGATCACAGGACCTTGACCGCCCGGCCGATGAACTGGATCGGCCCGGTGGGTTTGCCGGTCGGCGAGCCACCCGGGTTTTCCAGGGTCAGCTCAAACAACTGGTCGGGCGTCAGAGGTGGCAGTTGGTCCAGGGGCACCTGCAGGCGTTGCCCGGGCTTGACCAGGCCCAGGGACACCGGCGCCTGCCAACCCTCGGCCTTGGTCCAGAACTGCAGGGCCTTGTCGGCAGGCACCTGGGCCACGCCCAGCGGTATCAGTTGAATCTCCCGGGGGCTGCTCGCCTGGATGACCCAGCCTGGGGCCTGGCTCTGTGGGGCCACCAGCACCACCAGGTAGGCGGTCTCGGGCAGGGGCGTGGTCCGCGTCAGCAGCACGCTGCCCAGCACCAGGGTCGCGGCAAGGCCGGCGCCGGCGAGGCCGCGCCACAGTGCCAGACGGTCCCACCAGCTCGGCGCAGTGGCCGGGGCAGACGCTGCTGGCACAGACTGATCGAGGGCGTCGAGGCTACGTTCGATGCGCCCCCACAGGTGCGTGCTGGGAGGGTGGGGCGGGGCCAGGTCGGTCAACTCCAGCAGGCGCCGCTCCCAGCTGGCGACCGCCAGGCGCAGGTCTGCGTCCACGGCCAGGCGTTGCTCGACCTCGCGCCGTTGTTCGGCCGTCAGGGTGCCCAGCACGTATTCACCGGCCAGTTGGTCATTGTCGTCGGGGCTCGTGTTCATCCCATGCACTCGCGTAAGGCCGCCAGGCTGCGTTTGATCCAGGCTTTGACGGTGCCCAGGGGCGTGCCCAGTTTTTCGGCAATCTGCCCATGGGAGTAACCATCGACATAGGCATGCAGCAGGCAATCGCGGCGGGCTGGCGGCAGTTGCTCAAGGCAGTCATAAATCCGTCCCGAGTGCCCGTGCAGGTCGAAGCCGGACGAGGCGACTTCGTGGTCTTGGCTGATCGACACCAGCCTGGCGCTGTTTCGCATGAAGTTGAGGGCCAGGTGCCGGGTGACGCTGAATATCCAGCCGCGCGCTGTTCCCAGCGCCGGATCGAAACTGGCGGCTTTGGTCCAGATCCGGATAAACGCATCGTGCACGATGTCTTCGGCCAGGGCGTTGTCGCCGGCGATGCGCCGGGCCACCCCTAACAGGCGGGCGCTCTCCTGCGTGTACAGGTCGCGCAGGGCCTGGTGATCGCCTTGCGCGCACGCCGTCAGGCACGCTTCATAATCAAAACCGGGTTCGGGCAAGGACAATGGTTCCGCCATCGACAAGGTCAAACCGCCCCAGCCCTGAGGCTGGGGTGCCATTGCAGCAGGTTAGTCGAGTTTTCCCTGCGGCTAGTGTTTTTACCCTGCGCCGTCAGTTGGCCGCCCAGAACAAGTAGTCGGCCTGATAGCCGACGACCTCGCGCTGCCCCTTGTTGGTGGTGGTGCAGGCGAGGCTCGGCGCGACGCCGCCGCGAGTTGCCACGCGCTGGATGTAGCTGACACCGGTCATGGCGCCCTTGCCTTGTGCCGGGTTGGCTTTGACCAGTTGATAGGGCAGGTTACCGCTGGATGAGGGCGCGACCGCCAGTTGGGTGCCGGTGATGGTCGAGCCATCCTTTGCCTGCCAGGTGGCGGGCGGGCCAAAGTAGCTGCCCAGCATTTGCCCGTCGCGACCATTGAGCGTGGCTTTGGGGCCGACAAAAAACCACTCGGTCTGGCCGGGCGCGTTGGCCTTGTCGCGACACTCGTAGGTGATTTCGCCAACCCCCACGCTTTCCAGCACCAGCTTGTGGCCCGCCGGCACTTTGATCGGGTCCGGCAGGTTCGTTTGCCCGTGGGCGAGCGACAGCGCGCTCATCAGGCAGGTCGCGGATAACGCAGTACCGAGGTGGCAGAGCAATTGACGGGTGTTCATTGAGGTCTCTCCAGCAGGTTGAACAGCTTGGCAGCGCAGGGGCTGCTACCTGTACTACCCGCCAGGGAGGGTTTTGGATGCAGGCGTCGGAAAAATAATTGCGGCTCGATTAAACAGCCTGAAACAACTTGTTGCAGGGCGCCGGAACGCCGTTCTGCCGATCTGGCATAGCGCTCTGGCACAGGGTTTATCGCCCATATCGCGGGACCACGGCGCGGTAGCCGCAGTCCTGCGATTGTTTAATCGCGACGTCGACGGGGAATATCACGGCACATCCTGTGCATCCCTTGGTACCATCGGGCATATCTATATGAAGATTTAATGTCTGGAAGCATATTTTTGTGAACATCATTCGTCACTGGTTGCAGCACCCGCGCGCGCGCCTGATTGCCCTGATGGGCCTGGTCCTGGTGGCGCCCCTGTGCCTGCGAGCGGCCATGGGCTGGTCGGACCCGTTGGGTTATCTGTCGGACCTGGGCATCGGCAGCCTGCTGGTGGTGCTGTTGCATCGCCGTCCGTGGTGGTTGGCGCTGCCGGTGTTGCTGGTCTGGGGCCTGTTTACCGTGGCGACGGCCGAGCTGGTCAGCGCGGTCGGTCGGTTGCCCAATGCGGCCGACCTGAACTACCTGATCGATCCGCAGTTTCTCGACAAATCCACCAGCGGCAGTTTTGCCCAGCCGTGGCTCGCCGCCAGCCTGATGTCGGGGCTGCTGGTGTGGCTGCTCTGCCAATGGGCAGGTCGCGGCCAACCCGCGACACGCCTGCCGCGTGGCGCGTGGGCCGCCCCGGTGTTGCTGCTGGTCACGCACTGGGGTGCGCAGTACCTGCACCCGACGGAGGCCGATCAATGGCAGCTGTTCAACCTGCCGCACCAGTTGCTGGCAGCCGGCGTCGGCGACCTGCAAATGAGCGCCGAAGAATGGCTGGAAGGGGATGTGGTCGATGTGCCGCCGCAGATGGCCGGCCTCACTCAACTGGACCTGGATGGCCAGCAACTGCTGAGCGCGCCGGGCCGTGCGCGTAATGTGCTGATCATCACCCTGGAGGGCATTCCCGGGGCCTATGTCGGGGTCAATCGCCAGGCCTTGCACAGCCGCTATCAGGAAAACCTGATGCCCAACCTCAGCCGCTGGGCCGAGCGCGGCATGAACACCCCGGACTATGTGCTGCACAGCCACCAGACCATCCGTGGCCTGTACGCGATGCTCTGCGGTGACTACGACAAGCTCGACAACGGCACGCCCAAGGGCGTGGAAATGCTCACCCAGACCGAGCGCAACCAGGCCTGCCTGCCGGCCCAACTGCGCCAGCACGGCTTCGCCACCCATTACCTGCAGGGGGCCGGCCTGCGTTTCATGGCCAAGGACAAGATCATGCCGCACATCGGCTTTGATGCGACCCATGGCCTGGAGTGGTTCAGCAACAGCAACTACCTGGAATTCCCCTGGGGCAAGGACGACAAGGCCTTCTTCGAAGGCGCGCTGGATTACGTCGGTCAACTGAAGAAACAGCAACAGCCGTGGATGCTGACCCTGTTGACCGTGGGCACGCACCAGCCGTACTCGGCCCCGGACGAGTACCTGCAGCGCTACGACACGGCCAAGCAGGCCGCCGTCAGTTACCTGGACGATGCCCTTGGGCAGTTCCTCGATGGCCTGGAACGCCAGGGCATTCTCAAGGACACCCTGGTGGTGATCACCTCCGATGAATCCCATGGCATCGATGGCGTGCGCCTGGCCTCGTCCTGGGGCTTCAACCTGACGCTGGCCCCCGAGCAGGAGCAACTGCCCCGGGTCAAGCACGGGGTCTATGGGCACGTCGACCTGAGTACCTCGATCCTCGACTATTTCTCCTTGCCGGTGCCGCCGAGCCTGAGTGGCCGCTCGCTGTTTCGCGACTATGCCAGCGGCCGTGAAATCATGTCCTACACCAACGGCAAGCTGCGTTACCACGACGGCCAGGGCACCCTCACCGAGTGCGATTTCCAGCAGCGCTGCCGCTATTACAACAGCGAGGGGTTCATTGCCGACCGTGCGACCTTCGCCGGTCAGTACGGCGGTCTGCGGGCACGTCAGATCAGCGCCCGCGCCGAGTCCCTGGACCGCACACTGCTGCGCACCCCGTTGAACCAGCGCTACCAGTTCGGCAGCCCGGCGATCATCCCGCTGCAGGCACAGATCAAGGACGACTGGGCCGACAACCTGATCGGCGCGCAATACCTGGAAATGCCCAAGGGCTCCCATACCCGCGTGCGCCTGACGGTGCGTTCGGTGGACCCGCAGGAGAAGGCCTACATCCTGCTCAAGGCCAAGGAACTGGAACAGGATGTGCCGCTGGGCTTGCCGGAAGAAATGCTGGTGACCGGCGATCAACCGCTGCAGATGAACTTCAGCTTCGACAACCCCGAGTCACGCAAGGCCTTTTCCTTCCACCTGCTGGGGTACGGGGTGGGGGCGATCGAAGTCAGTGATTTCACGGTGATCACCGAAGAACCGGGGCAAGCGGAGTCGTTGGACGAGATCCCGGACGAGGCGATTGTGCATTCGAGCTGAAGCCTTCAGCGCCTCCCCGTTTTTCGCCTAGCGTTCCGCCAGCTCTTCGAGCAGATCTGCCGAGGGCACGAAGAACAGGCCGCCGGTGACCGCGGTGCTGAAGTCCAGCAGGCGGTCATGGTTGCCGGCGGGCCGGCCGACGAACATGTTTTCCAGCATCAGTTCGATCGGTTCCGGAGAGCGCGCATAGCCGATGAAGTAGGTGCCGAACTCGCCTGCGCCGGGGCGGCCGAACGGCATGTTGTCGCGCAGGATCTTCAGCTCCTGGCCGTCCTGGGTGATGGTGGTCAGGGCGCTGTGGGAGGAGGTCGGCTTGACCGCGTCGTCGAGTTCGATATCCGCCAGCTTGGTGCGGCCGATCACGCGCTCCTGGGCCTCGGTGGACAGTGCGTTCCAGGCCGCCATGTTGTGCAGGTACTTCTGCACCAGCACATAGCTGCCGCCGGCAAAGGCCGGGTCCTCGTTGCCGACCAGGGTGAAGTCCACGGCCTTGCGGCCTTCCGGGTTCTCGGTGCCATCGACAAAGCCGATGATGCTGCGCATGTCGAAGTAACGGAAACCCTGGACCTCATCCACCACCGTGATCGCGTCCGCCAATGGGGCGAGCAACTGGGTGGCCAGTTCAAAGCACAGGTCCATCTGTTCGGCGCGAATGTGCAGCAGGATATCGCCGGGCGTTGCCACGGCACGCCGCTGCGGCGGGCCGAACTCACGAAACGGGTGCAGGGACGCCGGACGCGGATTGCCAAACAGGCTGTCCCAGGCTGTGGCGCCAAACGCGCAGACACACGACAGCTTACCGTCCGGTACGCGCTTGCCCACCGAACGGGTCAGGCCGGCAATGTCGCCGCACCAGGCTCGCACCTTGGCCGCCGCCTCGGCACCGGGCGCCAGGGTCGCGACCATGAAAATCGCACTGCGGGTAATGGGACTGCAAACGGCTTGGGGTTCAGGCATATCGTTCGACATGGTCAGGTGTGTTGTCCTTGGCGTGTTCCGCTGGCGGCGCAAGCGGATCGGAAAAATCGCAGGGTAGCAGATGGCGCGGGGGCTGCACTCCGCTCAGTCAAGCAGGCCGGCGTTCTTCAGCAACGGATAGAGGCCTTCGGGCACCAATGGGGCGCTGGCGGTGAACGCCGAGCTGTCTTGCCAGGTGACCTGAAAGGCCATGCCGTTGCTCTCCTGGCCCTTGAGGTAGGGCATTTGGTAGAGGTGCTGATCGCTGAACTGCGCATCGTAGACCTGGACGATTTCATGCCCTGGGGTGTTGTTGTACGTGAACAGGCTCTCCAGCGTGCCGACCAGGTGCAGGTGCTCGATCGCCTGGTCGAGCTCTTCCTCGACTTCGCGCACGATCGCCTGGGCACTGGTTTCCCCGAACTCGATGCCACCGCCGACCGGCCGGAACAGGGTCTGCCCGGTGACGGGGTCGTCGAAGCGATGGACCAGGATTTTTCCCTGGTGATGGAACACGCAGAGCGCGAGCGCGCGGATGCGGGGCGTTGTCATGGCTGAAGTCCTTTTACAGGTGGCGTGCGGGATGGCGCCAGGTCCTGGGGCATGATAACGCGGCGACCGGGCTTGAAACCATGAGGGTGGGAGCGGGCGCCGGCTTGCGGCTTGCCCGCGATGGTCGTCAACTATGGCGCAGCACGTCCTAATACTGGGCGCGCAGGGTCAGCGTGAGGTTGCGCGGGTCGCCGTAGAAGTTGGTGCCCCAGGACGCATCCACCCGGTCGTAGTACTGGCGATCGAACAGGTTGTTGGCGGTCAGGGTGGTCGACAGGTTGTCGTTGATCTTGTAGCCGACCTGCGCCGTGGTGATGCCATAGCCGCTCTGTTCGAAACGCACTTCACGCTGGAAGTACGTCTTGCTGACTACCCGCACACCACCACCGACGTTGAAATCCTTGAGCGGGCCGTCGGTGAACTGGTACCTGGTCCACAGGTTGAAGTTGTGCTTGGGGGTGATGGTGCTGAAGGTCTTGCCTTCGTTGCCGTCATCGGCCTCCAGGGTCTTGGTGGTGGTGAAGGCGTAGCCGGTGACCAGGCTCCAGTTGTCGCTCAGGTTGCCGCTCAACTCGGTTTCCCAGCCCTGGCTGCGGGCTTTGCCCTGGGCCTCGTAGGCAGCTGTGAGGTTGTCGTATTCGGCGCGGTTTTCGTCATAGATGCGGAACACGGCCACGCTGGCATTCAGGCGCCCGTCATAGAACTCGCGCTTGAGGCCCACTTCATACTGCTTGCCCTTGCGGGGGCCGATGGGCGAGCTGTCGCTGCCGATATCGCTTTGCGGTTTGAACACCCCGGTGTAGCTGGCGTAGGCCGACAGCTCGGGAGTCAGCTTGGCGATGAGCGCGCCGTAAGGCACCACCTTGCGGTTAATGCTGGTGTGGGCGCTGCTGAAGTTGTTGAAAAAGGCGTTGGCGTTTTGCGCGTCGCTTTCGTACCAGCTCACGCGGCTGCCACCGACCACGTCGAGCCAGTCGCTGACATTGAGCTTGGCGCGGGTGTAGAGGCCGTACTGATCGGATTTGGACCAGTTGCCGTTGTTGCGCTGGTAATCCTGCTTGGGGATGTCGATGCTGCCCGGATCGAACACGTTGATCGGGAAGTAGTCGCCACCGCCGTAGGTGAAGTCCTTGTCCAGGTGCTGGTACTCGCCCCCCACGGTGAACTCATGGCTGCGGTCGAACGCTTCGAACGGGGTGGTGACGAAGCTGTCCACGCCAATGGTCTTGATGTGGGTGTAGTAATTGTAGGCCACGGCCCAGCTGTCACCGGTGGCCGGGTCGACGGCGCCATCGGCCCAGGTGAAATTGCGCTTGGGGGTTTCGGCGTCACGGTAGGTCAGGGTGGTCTTGAACTGGCCGCCGTTGTCCAGGGCGTGGTCGACTTCGGCGAAGCTCTCCCAGACTTTTTCGTTCAGTTCGTTCCACTTGGCATCGACGAAGGTCGAGCGTGGTACGTCGAGCAAGCGCCCGTCGGCGTAGGCCGGCAAGCCGAATGCCGGGGTGGAGTGGTTCTGCTGGTAAGCCCCGCCAATCGACAGGGTAGTGGACGGGTCGAGGTCGAACTCCAGGCGGCCATAGACCATCGGCCGTTCGTTCTGGGCATGGTCGACGAAGGACTGGTTGTTCTCGTAGGCAGTGATGAAGCGGCCGCGCACGCTGCCCTGTTCGTTCAACGGGCCGGTGACGTCCACCGAGGAACGGTAGTGGTCATAGGAACCGGCGCCCAGTTCCCCACCCAGGGCAAACCGGCCCAGGGCGCGCTTGCGCACCACGTTGATGGTGCCGCCGGGTTCACCGGCCCCCTGGTACAGGCCCGACGGACCACGCAGCACCTCGACCCGGTCGTACATCGCCAGGTCGAAGCTGGTGGCCATGTCGCCCTGGCCGGTGGGTTGGGAGACCCCGTCGACCTGCACCTGGTCGACGAGAAAGCCGCGCATGTAGACGTCGTTGAGGCTGGAACCTGAGTTGTAGGTCTTGATGGTGGCCCCGGTGACCTGGCGCATGGCGTCCTGCAGGCTGTTCATGTTCTGGTCGTCCATGCGCTGGCGCGTGACTACCGACACTGATTGCGGGATGTCCTTGAGCTTGATGTTGCCCTTGCCGATGCTGACTTCGCGGGTGGTGTAGGAGTGGCTGTCTTCGGTACTGACGCCCAGGTCCTGGCCGGTAATCGCGGTCGGCGCCAGTTGCAGGGCGTCGCCGTTCGCCGAGCGCACCAGGGTGTAGCTGGCATCGGCGCGCTGCTGCAGGTCCAGGCCGCTGCCGTGCAGCAGGCGGTTGAGGGCTTCCAGTGGCGAGTAGTTGCCGGTCAGGCCGGGGCTTTGCAGGCCATCGGTGAGGCTGGGGTCAAACGACAGGGCGATGTGGCTGGCGGCGGCGAAGCGCGCCAGGGTCTGCCCCAGGGTGCCGGCGGGGATCTGGTAGCTGCGCACCTGAGTGCTGGTCAATGGCTGTGGCTCCGCGGCCCAGGCCTGGGTGCAGGCGCCACTGAGCAGCAGAGTGAACAGCGCATGGCAGGCCGTGCGGCGAAACGGCGGGGTGGATCCTTGGGGGCGGACAACGGACATTGAGAGGTGATCCTGTGGGCAAGGGAGAAGGTGGGTTCTTCCCTTGCCAGTCGAGCGCGAAAAAAGTGTCAGGGTTGGGCAACAATATTTTCCCTGGGGCTATGCCTGGGCAATCGTCACCCAGTAACCGCCCAGGCGTGAGGTCACCCGCACCGGGTAGGTCTGGCTCAGCATGTTCAGCGCGCGATGGCGGTCGTCCAGGGGGAACGCGCCGGAGATCCGCACCTGGGCCACGGCCGGATCGCAGCGCAGGACCCCGGGGCGATAGCGCGCCAGTTCGGCAGCAAAGTCGCCCAGGCGCATGCGGTCGGCCACCAGCATGCCTTGGGTCCAGGCGGTACGAGCGCTGTCGGTGGCGCGCATGGCGCCGATCGCTGAAGCCGAGAATGCGGTCTGTTGACCGGCCAGCACGATGGTCGGGGTGGCTGGGGGCTGTTGGTTCAGCTCGATCCGCACCCGCCCTTCGAGCACGGCCAGGCGCGTGATGCCGGTTTCTTCGCGCACGTTGAAGGTGGTGCCCAAAGCTTCCAGGCGACCCTGCTCGGTACTGACCCGCAACGGTCGGGCAGGCACCTGCCGGTCGGGCGCGGTCTGCACCAGGATTTCGCCCTTGCGGACCCGGATCAGGCGCTGCAGCGGGTCGAAATTCACGTCAATCGAGGTATCGGTATTGAGGGTTACCCGGGTGCCGTCGGCGAGGGTCAGGTGCCGGCGTTCGCCAATCGGCGAGTGGTAGTCGGCGCTCCAGCCCTGGCGTTGGTCCAGTTGCCAGCCCAGCCAGGAGGCCGGCGCCAGCGCCAACAGCGCGGCCAGGCGAGCCAGCTGCGCCCGGCGCTGAGGGTTGGCCGGGCGGTCGAGCGCCGACAGGGCCAGGTCCGGGGGCAGGCCGCCGAGGGTGCCGAGCAGGGATTCGGCGCGCCGCCAGGCCCGTTCGCACTCCAGATTACTGGTGCGCCATTGCTGCCATTGCGCGAGTTCCTGGGCACTGAGGTTGCCTTCCCCCAGGCGCATCAGCCATTCGGCGGCCTGTTCCAGAACGGCCGGGTTGATGCCTGGCGGGCTGCTCATTCGGGCATCAACGTCAGGCACTGCAGGAACGCCTGCTTGATGTAGCGCTTGACGGTGGTCAGCGACACGTCGAGTTGTTGGGCAATGTCTTCGTACTTCACGGCGCTGATCTGCGCCAGCAGGAAGGCGCGCTTGACCAGCGGCGGTAAGGTGTTGAGCAGGGCATCGACCTCATGCAGGGTTTCCAGGATCAGGTAGCGCAGTTCGGGCGAGGGCGCCTGGGACTCCGGCAGTTGGGCCAGTGCCGAGAGGTAGGCGCGTTCCAGTGCCTGGCGTTGGTACCAGTTGACCAGGATGCCCTTGGCCACGCAGGTCAGGTAGGCCCGGGGTTCGACCAGGTCTGGCACTGACTTGGCAGCCAGGATGCGGATGAAGGTGTCGTGCATCAGGTCCGCGGCCTCTACCCGGTTTCCCAGTTTTCGCTGCAGCCAGGCGTATAGCCAGCCTTGATGGCCCACGTACAGGGCTTCGACGTGCTGCTGGTGAGTGGCGGTTGGAGAGTCGCTCATCGCGTTGGTGGTTTTTTGTTAGTGAGAATTATTAGCAATAGTAACGGGGAGGGAATGTTTACGGCAAGAGTGGTGCTTGGTTGGTTTGGGGGGGGCATATCCGTTGCTGCGGTGATGGCGGCTAATGGTTCCGCCCTTACGGCGGGTCACTTGGAAAAGCGGAACGCCGCCCGACCCCAAGTAACCAAGGGCTCTTACCCCTGACGTACGGCCCCTCGCTTAGGCTCGGGGTTCCTTCGCTACGGTATCCATCCGGGGGCATCGCCTCCGGTTTGCTGCGCTGCACCTCCTCTCGATGCATGCGGCTTCGCCGCACGGCGCTACGCGCCTCCCCCCGGATGGACACCTTCGCTCAGCCTGCCGATGGGGCGGTGGATCAAGATCAAGAGCTGCAGGCGAGCTAACGCTCGGCCTGTTGAGTGGTAAGGGCGGGCGAGGCGGCCTACCGGCCGGCCTGCTTTTACTGGTGTGTGAATTTCCCCTGTAGCAGCTGTCGAGCCCGCGAGGCTGCGTTCGAGGACGCAGTCCTCGCCGCGTTTCCCTCACTCACCCCGCCAACTCCCGCTCCTCCAACGCCAACTGCCTACCGTGCACGCGGTTGACCCACCAGCCGAATCCTGCGGCGGTGAAGAACATGATGAAGCTGTAGATGGCGGCCGGAATGGCCATGGTGGAGTTGTTCAGCAGGCTCGGGCTGAGTGCCAGGGCGATGGCCAGGGTGCCGTTGTGGATGCCGATTTCCATGCCGATGGCCACGGCCTGGCGTTGTGGCAGGCGCAGCAGGCGGGGGACGCCGTAGCCGATGGCCAGGCTGAGCAGGTTGAACAGCAGGGCGGCCAGGCCCACGACCGGTGCGTAGTCGACCACGGTCTGCCAGTCCTTGATGAAGGCGATGGTCACGGTGCCCACGAGGAACAGGGCGGAGACGATTTTCATCGGTTTTTCCATGCGGCTGGCAAAGCGTGGCCAGAAGCGGCGCACCAGCATGCCCAGGCCGACCGGCACCAGGACAATCGCGAACACCTGCAGCACCTTGGCAAACTGCAGGGGGATGGCCTGGTCGGCGGACATGAAGTACAGCAGCGACAGGTTCACCAGCAACGGCATGCTGAGGATCGCGATCATCGAGTTGACCGCCGTCAGCGTCACGTTCAACGCCACGTCGCCGTGGGCCAGGTGGCTGTAGAGGTTGGCGGTGGTGCCGCCGGGTGAAGCGGCCAGCAGCATCAGGCCTACGGCCAGCGCCGGTTCCAGGCGAAAACCCTGGACGATCAGGAAGCACAGGAACGGCAATACCAGCAATTGGCAGACCAGGCCGATCAGCACGGGCCTGGGGTATTTCACCACGCGGGTGAAGTCGGCCAGGGTCAGTGACAACCCCAGGCCCAGCATGATGATGCCCAGGGCAATGGGCAGGAACGCAGTCAACAGGGGCGTGGCGGTCATGGTCGCTCGACTCGTGGGCTAGGACGCTCACCAAGGTGTAGCACGCAGTCTGGAAATGAACAGGTTGCCAGTTGTTACAAAATCCCCATTGACCGCTGACCCCCGTCACGACTGGTCCGCCAGCCGGCAATTGCGTAACATTCACCGCCTTTTCCCGCAATCCTCCACGACCGGCTGCTGCGGTCGCCATTTCAGGTAAGCCATGAAACCTCAACGTCTGCGCGCCGATGTCCTGGCCGGACTCACCACGTCTTTCGCCCTGTTGCCCGAGTGCATCGCCTTTGCCCTGGTGGCCCATCTCAATCCGTTGATGGGGCTCTACGGCGCCTTCATTATCTGCACCCTGACCGCGTTGTTCGGTGGCCGCCCGGGCATGGTCTCTGGTGCGGCCGGTTCGATGGCGGTGGTGATTGTCGCGCTGGTGGTCCAGCACGGTGTGCAGTACTTGCTGGCCACCGTGCTGCTGGGGGGGCTGATCATGCTTGCGTTCGGCCTGTTGCGCCTGGGCAAGCTGGTGCGCATGGTGCCGCATTCGGTGATGCTGGGGTTCGTCAACGGCCTGGCGATCATCATCGCCCTGGCGCAACTGGAGCATTTCAAGAGTGGGGAGGCCTGGCTCAGCGGGACGCCGCTGTACCTGATGCTGGGCCTCGTGGCCGCGACCATGGCCATTGTCTACCTGCTACCGCGCCTGACCCGCGCCGTGCCGCCGGCCCTGGTGGCGATTCTCGGGGTCGGTGCGGCGGTCTACCTGCTGGGCCTGCCGACCCGTACCCTGGGGGACATGGCGCACATTGCCGGCGGCTTGCCGGTGCTGGCGTTCCCCGACTTGCCCTGGACCCTCGAGACCCTGCGCGTCATTGCCCCCTACGCGGTGTTGATGGCGCTGGTGGGGCTGCTGGAAACCCTGCTGACCCTGAACCTGACCGATGAGATCACCGAGAGCCGTGGTTACCCGGACCGCGAGTGTGTGGCGCTGGGCGCGGCCAACATGGTGTCGGGGGTGTTCGGGGGCATGGGTGGCTGCGCGATGATTGGCCAGACCGTGATCAACCTCAGCTCCGGTGGGCGCGGACGGCTAAGCGGTGTGGTAGCCGGGGTGATGATCCTGCTGTTCGTGCTGTTCCTCTCACCGCTGATCGAGCGCATTCCCCTGGCGGCGCTGGTCGGGGTGATGTTCGTGGTTTCGCAGCAGACCTTCGCCTGGGCCTCCCTGCGGGTGCTGAACAAGGTGCCACTGAACGATGTGCTAGTGATCGTCGCGGTGACCCTGGTCACGGTGTTCACCGACCTCGCCACTGCCGTGTTGTGCGGGATCATCATTGCCGCGCTCAACTTTGCCTGGCAGCAAGCCCGCCAGCTGTATGCCGACAGTCACCTGGAAGCTGACGGCAGCAAGCTCTACCGGGTGCATGGCACGCTGTTCTTCGCCTCGACCACACCCTTTCTCAACCAGTTTGACAGCGCCGGCGACCCACCCCAGGTGACCCTCGATTGCCGGCACTTGAGCTTCGTCGACTACTCGGCCATCGCCGCCCTGGACACCCTGCGCGAGCGCTACGCCAAGGCCGGCAAGCACCTGCGGGTGCTGCACCTGTCCGAGCGCTGCAAGAAACTGCTCAAGCGCGCCCGGGTGGCTCACGACTGAGGTGCAGCCTGATCGTCAAAGATGCTTTCGATCGGCATCTCGAACGCCCGGGCAATCTGGAAGGCCAGGGGCAGGCTCGGGTCGTAGCGTTCGTTCTCGATCGCATTGATGGTTTGTCGCGAGACATTCAACAGGCCGGCCAGGTCGGCCTGTGACCATCCGCGCGCGGCCCGCAGTTGCTTGAGCCGGTTTTTCATCGATAGCGCCGTCTGGCAATGGCCAGGCCGAGGATCCACATCATGCCCATCACCGGCCAGACCCAGTGCCAGGTGATGTGGGGAAACCCGACATTTTCCAGGAAACCGTAACTGAAGGTCAGCAGGGCGGACGCCGCGAAGGCGAAACCGAGGGCCTCGAACTGAATGCGCAGGTGCATTTCATCGAGCCGCCGCATTTGCCGCACGATTGCCCAGCACATCAGGCCTGCCGGTAGTACCGGTGCCAGGGAGACCAGCGTGCGCAATAGCCGGCCCATGTCTGGCGATTGCTGCAGCAGGTACAACGAGGCGCACAACATCACCATGTACAGTGCCAACGCCGAGCTCAACTCAATGTAGTAACGTCTCATGTGTTTCGTCCTTGTGTAAAACATCCTTTCCATCTTCGTCGATTGTTTTTTCAATGTAAAGCGAGCTTTCCATTGCGCGCGCGGGGAGACTGCCCGGTGTCCTTGACTCTCCCCCCAGGGGCAGAGTCTATGCTGGCCACCACAACAGGGAGCAACGAGGCGCTATGAGTCAGTCATGTCTGGTCACCGGGGCCAACGGGCACCTTGGCAATACCCTGGTCAGGGCCTTGCTCGGGCAGGGCTATCGGGTCCGGGCCGGGGTTCGCGATATCGACAACCGCACGGCGTTCCAGGACCTGGATTGCGAATGGGTCTACGTCGAGTTGCTCGACGAAGAGTCGCTGTCCAAGGCGCTACAGGGGATCGAAGTGTTGTTCCAGGTGGCGGCGGTGTTCAAGCACTGGGCCCGCGATCCCCAGGCCGAGATTGTCCAGCCGAATGTCGAGGGCACTCGCCGGATCTTGCGCGCGGCAGCACGGGCGGGGGTCAAGCGGGTGGTCTACGTCAGCTCCGTGGCGGCCATCGGTCACAACGGGCAGGCGCTGAATGAGCAGCACTGGAACGTCGAGCAGGACAACGCCTACTACCGCTCGAAGATCCTCGCCGAGCAAGTCGCCTGGGACATGGCGCGAGCCCTGGGCCTGTGGATGGTCGCGGTCTTGCCTTCGGCGATGATCGGCCCGAATACGACGCGCCTGACCGACACCATGGGGTTCATCGAGTCGGTCAGGCAGCGCAAGCTGCCGCTGGACCCGGGCTTTCATTTCAATTTTGTCGATGTGCGGGACGTGGCCGCAGGGATGATCCTGGCCGCGCAAAAGGGCCAGCCCGGAGAGCGTTATATTCTGGCCAACGCGCATAGCTCGTCGCTGGCGCAGATCATCGACGCGGCCAACGCGGTCGCTCCGGGCTATCGGCTGCCCGCGCCGGCGCCGCGCTGGCTGTTGCTGGCGCTGGCCTGGGTCGAGGAAGCGCGGGCGCGGCTGACCGGGCGGCCGCCGCAGCTGTTGCAAAGTCAGGTGCGGATGTTCCACCAGGTACGCCAGCAGTACTGCATCGACAAGGCCAGGCAGCAACTGGGTTTTGCCCCGCGCACGCCCGAGGCCGCGCTGCAATCAGCCTTCCGTTACCTGGGTAGCCGCGCATCGTCGAGCTGATACCAGCAGGCCTTCGCCTCGATGCAGCTGTGGCGTTGCTTGGCGGGCTGGAATGGGCTGTCCAGGGTCGCGACGGCAATCGAGATCCAGTCCGGGAACGCGCCCCGTGCATCCGACCAGAACAGCGATGAACCGCAGTGCCCGCAGAACTGGCGGGTGACCCCGGGGGAGGATTGATAGGCCTTGAGCAGCGAGGCATCGGCCGTGATCACCAGCGCCGACCGGGGCGCACTGGCATAGGTGGCGAACGCCGCGCCGTGAGCTTTCTGGCATTTGCGGCAATGGCAATGAGTGAAGGCCTTGAGCGGGCTGTCGAGTTGGTAGCTGATGGCGCCGCACAGGCAACTGCCGCGGTGTGACTGATCCATGTTCCGAGGTTCCGCAGAGTCATTGAGTGGCTCACAGGATGACATCCAGGCCCCAGCCCGCCAAGCCGCACCCCAGCACTACCCGCCACGGCGCGACCTTGCCGAACATCAGCGCCAGCAGAGCCACCAGGGCCAGGGCAAAATCTGCCGGGGTGAGGATGGCGCTGGTCCAGACCGGCTGATACAGCGCTGCCAGCAGCAGGCCGACCACCGCGGCGTTGATCCCCAGCATCGCCGCCTGCATGCGCAGGTTGTGCCGCAGCCGCTGCCAGAACGGCAGTGCGCCGACCACCAGCAGGAACGACGGCGCGAAGATCGCCAGCAGTCCCAGCAGGCCACCGAGCCAGCCCGACTGTGGGCCCTGCATCGAGGCGCCGAGGAACGCCGCGAAGGTGAACAACGGCCCAGGTACCGCCTGCGTCGCGCCATAGCCGGCGAGGAAAGTCTGGTTGCTGACCCAGCCGTTGGGCACCACTTCGGCCTGCAGCAACGGCAGCATCACATGGCCACCGCCGAACACCAGCGCGCCGGTGCGGTAGAAGGCATCGAGCATGCTCAGGGTCGGGCTCGCCAGCAGTTGGGCGAGGATCGGCAGGCCGACCAGCAGCACCGTAAACAGCGCCAGGCATAACAACCCGGCGCGCGGGCTGACGGCGATCGGCAACGGCGGGTGTTCGAGGGTGGGCGCCGGCTTGAACAGCAACAGTCCGGCACAACCGGCCGCGGCAATCACCCCGACCTGGGTCCAGGCTGCAGGCAGCATCAACACCAGGCAGGTGGCAGCGATCATCAGCAAGATACGCGGGAGGTCCGGGCACAACAAACGCGCCATGCCCCATACCGCCTGGGCGACTATCGCCACCGCCAGCACTTTCAAGCCATGCACGATGCCGCCGGGCAAGACGTCGCCATAGTCGTGCAGCCCCAGGGCAAACAGGATCAACAGCAGGGCCGAGGGCAGGGTGAAGCCGCACCAGGCGGCCAGCGCGCCACGGTAGCCGGCCCGTGACAGGCCCAGGGCGATGCCGACCTGGCTGCTGGCCGGGCCGGGCAGGAACTGGCAGAGCGCGACCAGCTCGGCGTAGCTGCGCTCACTCAACCAGCGCCGACGCACCACGAACTCCTGGCGAAAGTAGCCCAGATGGGCAATCGGGCCGCCGAAGGAGGTCAGGCCCAGGCGCAGGAACACCCAGAACACCTGCCAGGGACTACGGTCTGCGCTCAGGGGTGGGGGCATTCGGGGCTCTATGCAAAAGGCGGGGACAGGCACCGAGCATAACAACGCGTGGAGACGCTTTCGATAGCCAGTGGCGTCTCAAACGCCACTGAACAGTTGGCGGATCAGGTTGGGGGTGCTGCCGGTCCAGCGCTTGAACGAGCGACGAAAGTTCGCCGGGTCGTTGAAGTTCAGGTAGGCGGCCACTTCCTCGTTGCTCAAGCCCTTGACCTGGTACAGGTAGAGCGCCACATGTTTGCGCACCAGGTCGACCTGGTGCTGGAAACCGGTGTCGTGCTTGTGCAGTTTGCGCTTGAGGGTGGCCGGGCTCATGCCGAAGGCCTGGGCCGCCTGCTCCAGGCTCGGCGCCTGGCGGACCTGGCTTTGCAGGTAACGGTACAGGCAGCCGAGAAAACTGCTGGCATGGCCCAACCGGTCCAGTTGCTGCTGGGCCTCCTGGCGGGCAACCTGGCCGGCCGTGGCGGAGGCGCCGGGCCAGGCTTGCGCCAGGTACTGGCGGGGAATGCGCATCATGTCCAGTGGGCGCTGGAACTGGGTCTGCTCGCCCAGGTGCACCCAGTACTGCTCGACATACCGGGGTTCGGCGTAGCTGAAACTGCATTGCCAGGGCAGGCGCTGGCCGCTGAGCCATTGGCTCATGGCGACCAGCGAGGTCATGCTCGCTTCCAGCAGGAAGCGCCATTGCTCGCCCGCGCCGCAGCTGTCGAGCCAGTAGAAGTAAGCGTACTGCTCATCCAGCACCAGTTGCGGCGTCACCAGAGGGCTGAGCAGCGCCTGCTGCTGGACCAGGGTGTCGAGGGCCTGGTGCAGGTTCTGCGCATGGCGCAGGGCATGGCTGGCGGCGCCGTAATGCCCGGGCAACAGACGCTGGCCAAACAGGAAGCTGCTGTCGTCGGCGTCGAGCAGGCGCTTGCTGTTGCCGATCAAGGCGAAGAACTGCTGGGGACTGAGGCGGGTCTGGCCGGCCAGGATGTCCTCATGGAACAGCCCGGTACCGCGCAACAGGCGATGGCTGTCGATATCCCGCGACAGAGCCAGGTCGATCAGGGTCGCCGGCTGGTAATGCCCGGGAATGAAGCGACTGTCGTTTTCGTACCACAGGGTTTTGCAGGTCATGTGCGCGCCTCAGGCCGTCTTGGCCAGGGGCTGCTTGGCCCGGGCCAGCGCCAGGTTCAGGCGTTTGAGCAACTGCTCGGGGGATTCGTCCATGGCCATCACCACCGCGGTGCTTGCCGACAGGTGCAGGCGTTCGCCGTGCTGGCGGGTCTTGTGGGCCAGGCCGTGCACCGCCTGTTGCAGCTCCAGTGCCAGCAACCGCGCCTGGCTTTCGCCGGTGTTGGCCAGCAGCACCACGAAGCGGTCGCCGGCCAGGCGGCAGAGCAGGTCCTGGCGCCGCAGGTTGAGCAGCAGCAGGTGACTCACGGCCTGCAGCACGGCATCGCCTTCGGCGTGGCCACAGGCCTGGTTGATGGCCGCGAAGTGGTCCAGGTCCAGGACCAGCAGCGACAGCGGTTGCTGCTGCTCCAGGCTTTCGGCCAGGTTGCTGGCCAGTTGGCGCTTGAGGTAGTCGGCACCACCCAGGGGGGTGAGCTTGTCGAACAGCCGGTGTTCGCGAAACAGCCGCTCGCGTTTTTCCATCTGCGCGCTGATCGCCAGTTGTTCGCGGTGCCAGTGGTAGATGCCCAGGGTCAACAGGAGCATGCCCACCGGCATCGGCCCGGACTCCAGCCAGTGATCCCAGGTGATGCTGTCGGGCAGGCGGATAAACTCGTCCAGGCTGTCGATCCACCAGGAAAAGAAGATGCAGCCCAGGCCCAGCGCCAGGTAGTTGGTGACCCGTCCGGCGGGCCGGCTTTTCAGCACCAGGCCCAGCCAGAGCAGGGCCAGCAGGGCCGAGCCGCCTTCACCGACGATGTCCAGCCAGACCCATTCGCTGACGCTTTTCAACTCGCCGCAGGCCAGGTGCAGGAGCAGGCCCAGGTTGGCGGCCAACAGCAGCAGGAGCAGTTTCCAGCGGTGGGGTTTGAGTACCGAGAACATGGCCGTGATCCTTTGGCGAACGAGCAGTGCGCGCCAGCACAGCAGATGTCTGTGACAGTTGGGTGACAGGGCGGGGAGGTCGAATCAGCTCAGCCCGGAGCACGCTCGCTCCCACATACACGCACACACCCTGTGGGAGCGAGCCTGCTCGCGATGCTCTTCAAACGCAAAAAATGCGGTTCCGCAATGCCCCTATCAGAGGTCAAATCAGCTCACTGTCGCGGGAAAACCGCGCTAAACCCCCTGTTTACCGGGCTGGCTGGCAGTGGCTGTCACAGAACCGTCATTCCCCATCCCTAGCGTGCCCTCCCAGTTGCCGGGCGTCTTGCCTGGCGTTATCGGACTCTTGGGGGGGACCACCATGTACCAGCGCAGCAGCCACCCGCGCAGCGGCACCGCCGGGCTCGTCAGTTTCACGCTGACCGCCCTGGCCCTGGCGATAGCCAGCGAACGCCTGCACGCCGCCGAAACCGCCGGCCAGACCGAGCACATCGAAGTGGTCGGCCAGGCCGCCAGTATCGATCAGGCGCTCAAGGAACAGCGCCGCTCCGACAGTATCAAGAGCGTGGTGCATGCCGACGGCGTGGCGCAGTTGCCGGACGAGAACGTGGCCGAGGCGGCGCAACGCATGCCGGGCGTCAGTGTCGAGCGCGACCAGGGCGAAGGCCGGTTTGTCAGCGTGCGGGGCCTGGGTCCGGACCTCAACAGCGTGACCATCAACGGTACCCTGGTGCCCTCGCCGGAAAGCGAGCGCCGCGCCGTGGCCCTCGATGTACTGCCGGCGGAACTGGTGCAATCGCTCTCGGTGATCAAGACCCTGACCCCGGACATGGACGCCAACTCCCTCGGTGGCACCGTGGATGTGCAGAGCCTGTCGGCCTTCGATCACCAGGGCCTGTTCTACACCGGCAGCAGCGAGGCCAGCTATGACCAGAACAGCCACCAGACCAGCCCGAAATTTTCCGGGGCGATCAGCGACCGCTTCAGCCTGGGCGACGGCATCGACAACTTCGGGGTGGCCGCGGCACTGAGCTGGCAGAAGCGCGACTTCGGTTCGGACAACGTCGAGACCGGCGGGGCCTGGGATTTCGAGCGGGGCGCAAGGCTCGAGGAGTTCGAGCAGCGTGACTACGACATCAGCCGAGAACGCGCCGGTGGCGGCCTGAACTTCGACTACAAGCCCGACGACCTCAGTAGTTATTACCTGCGCACCCTCTACAGCCGCTACAAGGACAGCGAGACGCGCAACTCCACCAGCATCGAGTTCGCCGAGCCCCAGGCCGCCGGGGAACTGGGGGACGCCGACGGCAAGCGCAAGCTCAAGCAGCGCGAGGAAACCCAGGAGATCCAGTCCTATGTGCTGGGCGGCGAGCGCCTGTTGGGCCTGTGGACCCTCAGCGGCCAGGCTGGCTATAGCCGCTCCAGCGAAGACAGTCCGGGGCACATTGCCAATGCTGCCTTCAGTGGCGCCGACGACTTTGCCGGTAGCGGTTTCTACGACAGCGAAAAGCCTCGACTGGTCATCGGCCGGGACTTCTACAACCCCGATAACTTCAGCCTCGACAAGGTCGACTGGGAACAGCAGAAAACCACCGACACCGAGAAAAACCTGCGCCTGGACCTGGCTCGCGACTATGACCTCAGCGGTTATGCGTCCCAGGTCAAGTTCGGCGGCAAGGTCAGCCGGCGCAACAAAGACAACAACCTCGACGCCTGGGTCTATGAGGACTTCGACGACCTGGGTTTCAGCGATGAACAGCTCAACCTCAGTCAGTTCCAGAAGGGCAAGGTCCACTACCGTCTCGGCGAGTTCGGCCCGGGCATCAGTGGCAGCGCGATCAAGGACCTGATTGGCGGCCTCGACCGGGCGGATTTCTACGACGAGACCGAGTCGCGGGTCAACGACTTCAAGATGAGCGAGGACATCAACGCCGGCTACCTGATGAACACCCTGGACATCGACGACTGGCGCTTCATTGCCGGTATGCGCTACGAAGGCACCGAGTTCGCGGCCAAGGGCACCGGGATCAACGACGGCGAGTTCGAGGCCAGCGACAGCAAGAGCAGCTACCACCACTGGTTGCCCGGCCTGCACGCACGCTACCAACTGGACAAGAACACCCAGGTGCGCGCGGCCTGGACCAAGTCCGTGGTGCGGCCGACCTTCGGTCAACTGGCGCCGGGGTTTGTCATCGACGATGACGAGGCAACCTTTGGCAACCCCAACCTCAAGCCCCTGGAGTCGAGCAACCTGGACCTGGGCATCGAGCACTACATGGGCCGCGCGGGCACGGTCTCGGCGTTCGTGTTCTACAAGGACATCCAGAACTTCGTCTACAACACCGACGTCGCCGGCAGCGGGGCTTGGGTCGATTTTTCCGAGGCCCATACCTTCACCAACGGTGACAGCGCCAAGCTCTACGGCCTGGAACTGGCCTACTCGCAGAAATACGACTGGCTGCCCGCCCCCTGGAACGGCCTGCTGCTGGGGGCCAACGCCACCTTCAGCCGTTCGGATGCCGAGATCGAAGGCTTCGACGCCGCCAGCGGTAGCAACCGCAAGCGCAGCATCGACCTGCCGAGCCAGTCGGACACTGTCGGCAACCTGATGCTCGGCTGGGAGGACGACACGCTCAGCCTGCGCCTGTCGGCCAACTACAAGTCCGACTACCTGTATGAGCTGGCAGCGATCAACGACAAGGCCCACGACCTGCACGTGGATGCCCAGACCTTCGTCGACTTCAGTGCGCGTTACGCGCTGACCAAGAACCTGCAGCTCAACTTCGAGGCGCAGAACCTCACGGACGAGTCGTACTACGTCTACACCGGCCACGGCGCCTACAACGCCCAATACGAAGAGTACGGTCCGACCTTCAAGCTCGGTCTGACCTTTACCCACTTCTGATTCCCAGCGGTCCCTGTAGGCGCTTCCTGTAGGAGCTGTCGAGTGAAACGAGGCTGCGATTGACCGCACCGCCGATTCACGTGTGCAGGCTTTGCGAGGACGTTGTCCTCGAACGCAGCCTCGTTTCACTCGACAGCTGCTACGGGCGTACAGGGCCACCGGGCGAGTCATTCGGGCAATACATCACCAAGGACTTCCATGACTATTTCGTTTTCCCCCAAGCGCTGCCTGTTGGCCGCCTTGATCTGCCTGGGCACGGCCCAGGCACTGGCCGCCGGGCCGAAGTTGACCCTCAGCCCCTGGGCCCCTGGTCTTGCTGTTGACGCACTGGCGTTCCTGCCGGCCGACCTCGGCCCGGAACGCCTGGCGGCCAGTGAGCGCGATGGCTTGCTGTTGCTCGACGAACAAGGTGCGCCACTGGCCAGCCTGCCTGGCACATTCAGTGGCCTGGACCGCCGGGCTGCCGGCCAGCAGGTGCTGCTGGCCAGTCTCGACAACAGTCGGCAACAGGCACTGCTGGTCAGTCTCGATCCGCGCCAGCGGCGTTTTGGCCAGCCGGTGTATCTGCCGGCGCGGGACTTCCCGGTCAATGGCTTGTGCCTGTACCGCGACGACGCCAGCAACCTGTTCCTGTTCCTGGTGGGCGAGGAGGGCAAGGGCGAGCAGTGGCTGGTGGGCCACGGTGCGCAGTTGAACCCGCAACCGCAGCGGGTTCGAGGTTTGCCGCTGCCGCCTTCGGCCCAGTTCTGCCAGGTCGACGATGCTGCCAACCAGCTACTGGTCAACGAGGAGAATGTCGGCTGGTGGGCCTATCCGGCCCACCCTGAGGCCGAGGTGTTGCGCGTGCCGGTGGCCTTGCGCGAACCCTTTGGCGCTATCAGCCAGGTGGCCGGGGCCATGGCGCTGGTGCCGGGCGGGGTGGTCGCACTCGACCCCAAGGCGGCACAACTGCATCTGTACCAGCAGCAGGGCGCCGCCTGGACCGCCGTGGCAAAACTGCCCGTGAGTGAGTTGAAAGAACCGGAAAACCTCGCCCTGCGGGTCACCGCCAAGGGCCTGCAACTGTTGCTGCGTGATGACGATGACGGGCGCCTGTACCAGGGTGAGCTGGACTGGCAGGCCAAACCGGTGCCCCTGGCGCCGGTGCTGCCCAGCGTCAGCGCGCTGGCCCAGAGTGAACCGGTCGGGCGCCAGGGTGATGCGGCGGACGATCCGGCGATCTGGATTCACCCGCAACAACCGGCCTTGAGCCGAGTCCTGGGTACCAACAAAAAGCAGGGGCTGTTGGCCTATGACCTGCAAGGCAAACTGCTTCAGGAGTTGCCGGTTGGGCGCCTGAACAATGTCGACGTGCGGCCCAATTTCAAGCTTGGCCAGCAGACGGTCGATCTCGCGGTGGCGAGCAATCGCGATCACAACAGCCTCAGTCTGTTCAGCATCGACCGCAGCAGCGGTGAGTTGCGCGAGGCCGGGGAGATCGCCACGCCGCTCAAGGAGATCTATGGCATCTGCCTGTTCCAGCCCGCCAGCGGTGAGCTGTATGCGATTGCCAACGGCAAGGACGGCACCTTCCTGCAGTACCGCCTGAGTGCGCCGGGCGGTGTGGTGCAGGGTGAGCTGGTGCGCCAGTTCAAGGTCGACAGCCAGCCCGAAGGCTGTGTGGCCGACGATCAACGCCAGCGCCTGTTCCTCGGCGAAGAGGATGTTGGGGTCTGGGCGGTGGATGCCCGCGCCGATCAGCCGGCGCAGTTGCGCAGCGTGATCAAGGTCGGCCCGCAACTGCACGCCGATGTCGAGGGCCTGGCGCTGTATCAAAGCCCCAGCCATGACTACCTGGTGATCTCCAGCCAAGGCAACGACAGCTACCTGGTGCTAGACGCCGAGCCGCCATTCGCCTCGCGCGGGGCCTTCCGGGTCGGCCTGAATGCGGCGGCCGGCATCGACGGTGCAGCGGAAACCGACGGCCTGGAAGTCACCGCGGTCAACCTCGGCGGCGCCTGGAGCAAGGGCATGCTGGTGGTGCAGGACGGGCGCAAGCGTATGCCCGAACAGACCCAGAACTTCAAGTTCGTACCCTGGGCCGAGGTCACCCAGGCGCTGCAGTTGCCCTGACCGCAGCTGTCATCAACCTGTCATCGGTTTTTCATCGAATAGCCTGGCGGCCGTTGCACGGCAACCGCCACCGGGCGCCAACCAAGGAGCTTCACCATGCAGGCCACACTGGAACACATGACCGTCTGGGGGCTGATCAGCGACGCCAGTCTGTTGGTCAAAGCCGTCATGCTCACGCTGTTGCTGGCATCCGTGCTCAGCTGGTACCTGATCATTGCCCGCAGCCGTGTGCTGCGTCAGCGCGAGCGCCAGGCCAACGCGTTTATCCAGCGCTTTCGCAGCGCCCCGGACTTGCAGCCGTTGTACCGCGAGACCGCGCAGAACAGCGATCCCGAGGCTGGCATCGAGCCGGTTTTCCATAGCGGCTTGCAGGCTTTCAGCCAATTGCGCCAGCACCCCGGCAACAACCCCGAAGTGGTGCTCGAAGGCGCGGAACGAGCGATGTTCGTCGCCCTCAGCGAGCAGGAGATCAAGCTGGAGAAGGGCCTGCAGTTTCTCGCCACGGTCGGTTCGGTCAGCCCTTACATCGGCCTGTTCGGCACCGTGTGGGGGATCATGAATTCCTTCCTCGGCCTGTCCCAGGTGCAGCAGGCCACCTTGTCCACGGTGGCGCCGGGGATCGCCGAAGCGCTGATTGCCACGGCCATCGGCCTGTTTGCGGCGATTCCCGCGGTGATCGCCTACAACCGGTTCGCTGCACGCAGCCAGACCCTGCTGACCCGTTACTACGCCTTCGGCAATGAGTTGCAGGTGCGCCTGCACCGCACGTTGCACGGCGGCTCCATCAACCTGGCCGTAGCCGCCTGAGCAGGAGAGAGCCGATGTTAGTCAGGCCGCAACGCAAACACGGGCCCAAGGCCGAAATGAACGTCGTGCCCTATATCGACGTGATGCTGGTGCTGTTGGTGATCTTCATGGTCACCGCGCCGATGCTCACCCAGGGCGTGAAGATCGAGCTGCCCAAGGTCGCCAGCGAAGCCCTGGCCACTGACAGCCGCCAACAGATCCTCACGCTGTCGGTGCAGGCCGAGGGCGGGTACTCCTGGAACCTGGGGGGTGAACTCGACACCCAACAGCAGACCGACAGCGCGCTGACCCTGGATGAGATGCGTGCCAAGGTCACGGACATCGTTGCGGCCAACAGCCAGACCCAGGTCTATATCCGCGCCGACAAAGACGCCGGCTATGGCACGGTGGTGGCGGCCATGGCGGCGTTGCAGCAGGGTGGGGTGAGCAACCTCGGACTGGTTACCGAGGCACCGCAATGACCAGCATGAGCATGGCCCATCCAACCCTGGGGTTGCCGCGCGCCGATCACTCAGGGTTCTGGCGCAATAGCCTGGCGGCGGGTCTGGCGGTGGCGCTGCATGTGCTGGTCCTGGCCGTGCTGGTGCGCACCTGGTCGGTGGCGCCGCCCCCACTGCCAGCGCCGGCAGCCGTGCTGCGGACCCAGTTGGTGATGTTGCCCCCGGCGCCGCAAGCCCCCGCCGCTGAGCCGCTGCCGGCGGTGGTCGAGCCAGCACCGCCGGAGCCGGTCGTGGCTGCACCGGTGCCTCCGGCTCCGGCATCGGTCAAGCCAGCGGTCGACCCGCAGCTCCAGGCCCGCAAACTCGAGCAGGCGACCCTGGCTCGCAAGCGGGTCGACGAGCAGCGCACTCGCGAGGCCGAGCAACAACGCCAGCGCGTGGCCCAGGAACAGCGCACCCGCGAGGCCGAGCAGCAACGTCTGGCCCAGCAGCAGGCACAGCGTGCCGAACAGGCGCGCCAGGCAGCCGAACGCACGCGCCAGCAGGCGGTGGCCGACAGTCGTCAGTACCTGCCGTTGAGCAAGGAGGCGCCGGATTATCCGCAGCGAGCCCTGGACAAGAACATCGAGGGCGACTGCTCGGTGGAATACACCGTCAACCCCCAGGGCAACGTGGAAAACCCGCGGGTGCTCGACGGCTGCCATCCGTTGTTCATGCGTCCGTCACTGGCAGCGGCCAACACCTTTCGTTACCAGCCACGCCTGGTGGACGGTCGCGCGGTGGCCGTGCCAGCGGTGCGCAACACCTTTCATTACCGGATCAAGTGAGGGGATTGGCGCCAGGGCGGCGCCAATTCCGCTGGGTCACAGTGGCGGGGTGCGCGGCGGGACCAGGCGCCTGGAACCGGTGGACTCGAACGCCGAGGCCAACCGCAGCAGCGCCGAATCGTCATAGGCGCGACCGGCAAAGGTCAGCCCCACGGGCATGCCGATGTCCGGCATCACGCCCATGGGCACGGTGACGGTCGGCACGCCCAGGTGGCGGATCGCGAGGTTGCCGTTGGCCACCCACACGCCGTTGCTCCAGGCGATATCCGCCGCCGCCGGGTCGACATCGGCATTGGCCGGCGCCACGTCGGCGACGGTGGGGAACAGCACGGCGTCGAGTCCGAGGCGGTCCATCCACTCCTCGAGGTCGATGCGCCGGGTCTGCTCCAGGCCGCGCAGGCCGTCAGGCAGTGTGCTGATCTGGTCCCAGGGGGTGATGCCGCGTTCGGCCATGCGCACGTATTCGTCCATGCCGGCGACCAGGTCGCCTTCGCGGTTGGGCAGGGTGCCCGGGTCGTGGGGGAAAATCAGCGCGCCGTCGACGTCCACCAGGCGGTGCAACTGAGGATCGCCGTTGGCCTGCAGGAAATCGTCGAAGGCCCAGGCCGTCAGGTCCCACAGTTCGTGATGGAGGAACTCTTTGGAGACCAGGCCACGGGTAAACACAGTCGGCGCGCCGGGGCGATCGCCTTCGCAGTTGGAGACCAGCGGGAAGTCCACTTCGAGGACTTCGGCCCCAGCCGCTTCCAGGGCCTTGCGCGCCTGCTGCCAGAGACCGATCACCGACGCTCGGGTGTGGATGCGCTGCCCGGTCGGGCCACCGATTCCCGGTGCGGCGCTGGTACCAGCATCCGGGTCGGCATTGATGAACATGCGGGGCACGCCGAAGCGTTTGCCGGCGAGGGCTTCGGCGTTGGCGGCCAGTGCCGGGTAGGACGGCGGACGTACCGAGGCCACGCTGGGGATCGGCACCCAGGGTTGCAGGCGCCACAGGTCGCCACGGGTGTCGGGGTCCTCGGCGACCACGATGTCGAGGACTTCCAGCAGGTCGGCCATGGTGCGGGCAAAGGGCACGACCACGTCCATGGTCGGGGTCAACGGCCAGTTGCCGCGCACCGAGATCACCCCGCGCGATGGCGTGTAGGCACACAGGCCGTTGTTCGACGCCGGCCCACGACCGCTCGACCAGGTTTCCTCGGCCAGGCCGAAGGCGGCAAAACTGGCTGCGGTCGCCGTGCCGGCACCGTTGGAGGAACCGGAGGCGAAGGGCGCGGTGAGGTAGGCGCCGTTGTACGGGCTTTCGGCACGGCCGTAGACCCCACGCTGCATGCCGCCGTTGGCCATGGGCGGCATGTTGGTCTTGCCCAGGCAGATCGCCCCGGCGCCGCGCAGCCGTTCGATGGTGAAGGCGTCGCGGTAGGCGATCAGATTGGCAAAGGCCGGGCTGCCGGAGGCGGCGGTGAGGCCCTTGACCAGGTAGCTGTCCTTGGCGGTGTAGGGGATGCCATCCAGCGGCCCGAGGGACTGGCCCTTGGCGCGCCGGGCATCGCTGGCCCGGGCTTCCAGCAGCGCATCCGGATTGGCCACCACCACGGCATTCAGCGCGGTGGGGGTATCGACGCCATCGTAGGCGGCGATTCGCGCAAGATAGGCCTGGACCAGCTCAACCGAAGTTGTCCGGCCGGATTCGAGCGCAGCCCGCAGCTGCGCAATGGATACCTCGGTGACCTCAAACTGCTGTTTCATATCGGCTCTCGTTGCACTGTATTACCCGCCAGGGTCCGGGCTTGCGCCCTGAGCGGGCTATTTAACACCAAGGCGCGGTTAAAAGAATCAGGCCAAGGGTTTTTCGCGGGCTATCTCGCTCAGGACAGGACGCCTTCACCCGCCCGTGCAAACCGCCAATTGCGATCGCGCCCGGGATTGGCGTAATATACGAAACGTATATATTTCATATTGAGTAACGCCATGGGTATCGTGAAAATCTCCGAAGGCATGCATGAGAACCTGCGTGTCGCCAGCGATGCGCTCAGCCGCTCGATCAACGCCCAGGCCGAGCACTGGATGCGCATCGGCATGTTGAGCGAGTTGCATCCCAACCTTGACCACAGCGATATCTGCCGCTTGCTGATTCGTGCCGAACAGGCCGGTGGCCTGGACCTGAACCAGCTCTGCGCGCCGGCGGACCAGGCCTTGAGCCCGGCAGTGCGGGCGGTCGGGGGGACCCAGCGATGAGTGCGAAAGTCCCGCTCAATACCCCGGCGCAGATCGCCCAGTCCCGTACAGCCGGGATGCTCGCCGCCGAAGTGCTGGCGATGATCACCCCACACGTCAAGGCGGGGGTCACCACCGACCAACTGGATAAAATCTGCCACGACTACATCGTCAATGTGCAGCAAGCCATTCCTGGCAACGTCGGTTATCACGGCTTCCCGAAAACCGTGTGCACCTCGGTCAACCAGGTGGTCTGCCATGGCATCCCTTCGGCCAAGGCCCTGCAGGACGGCGACATCCTCAACATCGACATCGCGGTGGTCAAGGACGGCTGGTACGGCGACACCAGCCGCATGTACTACGTCGGCGAGCCGAGCGCGGACGCCCGGCGCCTGGTCGAGACCACCTATGAAGCCATGTGTGCCGGGATCCGCACCGTGCGCCCGGGCTCGACCCTGGGCGACATCGGCCATGCGATCCAGACCGTGGCCCACCGCGAGGGCTATAGCGTGGTGCGCGAGTACTGCGGCCACGGGATCGGCAAGGTCTATCACGACGAGCCGCAGGTGCTGCACTACGGCCATCCCGGCCAGGGCCTGGTCCTCAAGCCGGGGATGATCTTCACCATCGAGCCGATGCTCAACGCCGGTAAACCCCACACTCGGACCCTGGGCGATCGCTGGACGGTGGTGACCAAGGATCACTCGCTCTCGGCGCAGTGGGAGCACATGGTGGCGGTGACCGCCGATGGCTTCGAGGTGCTGAGCCCCTGGCCGGATTCACCGGCCGGGTTTGCGCCGATTGTTTGATCGCGGGGCCTTGCGCTCAGAAAAGCCCGTGCTTGATTGGCGGGCTTGGCTAGACTCCAGGGTCGAGCCCTGACCTGAACCGAGTTGCCTATGGCCCTCAAGCTGCTACGTGCCGATGCCTCCAGCCTTGATCAAGTCGCCGGCCTGTTCGACGCCTACCGAGGTTTCTATGGCCAGCCGGCGAACCTGCCTCAGTCGCGGGAGTTCCTGGCCGAGCGCCTGGCCCGCGACGAATCGGTGATCTTCTATGCGCAGGATGAGTCCGGCCAGGCGCTGGGTTTCGTGCAGTTGTACCCCAGCTTTTCCTCGATCGATGCCCATCGCACCTGGCTGCTCAGCGATCTGTTCACCGCCTCCCAGGCCCGCGGGCGCGGGGTAGGGACCTTGTTGATGAACGCCGCCCGTGACTTTTCCCTGGCCACCGGGGCCAAGGGTCTGATCCTCGAGACCGCCACGGACAACCACACCGCGCAACGCCTCTACGAGTCGCTGGGTTACGTCCGCGACCCGGGCTACTACACCTATTGCCTGGACCTGAAATAACCCGGCCCTGCGCACGCCCGCTTGCGGCTTGCTCGCGATGATCGCCAACGATGACGCGCACAACCTGATGCACCACGCTGTCCTTGCAACCATCGCTGGCGGGCCAGCTCCCACAGGTTCCTGCATACACCAGACCCCGTGGGAGCGAGCCTGCTCGCGATGATCGTCAACGATGACGCGCACAGCCTGATGCACCGCGCCGTCCTTGCAATCATCGCTGGCAGGCCAGCTCCCACAGATATTCCCCACTCCCTACATACGACCCCAGGCTCTGCGGCCTTGGTCAGGGCGCTGTCCGCGACTCCAGATCCATCTCCGCCGGCCAGACGACTTTGGGGGCTAGGCGCCGAGCCAGGTTGAAGCTCACGTCTTCGTTGTTCCAGTCGCGGGGTATGTAAGGGAAGGTGGGCAGGGCA
>Ga0213827_1000245_pt1 | contig 53949 bp, 50 predicted proteins | sample MC6MC0898MG_FD_180669 | JGI IMG/M metagenome (GOLD analysis project Ga0213827, IMG submission 180669) | Enriched soil aggregate microbial communities from Iowa State University, Ames, United States - MC6-MC0898-MG | ecosystem: Environmental > Terrestrial > Soil > Unclassified | place: USA: Iowa...
CCAAATGGGTGTCCGGGACGCTCATCCCGAAATTGCCGTACTCATGCGCTGCGTGGCGTTGTGGGCCGCTTAGCCAGAATTACCGACAATTCCTTACAGAAGCTGCTTTCAAAGTTTTACGCCTGCAGAACGGGAGCTGATGAGGGTTGGCGCGAGGTTTTTCACCGCTGAAAAACCTTTCGCCAACACCGCTCTGAAGGAACGACTGTGCTCGTGACGCTTTGAAAACAGCTTCTAACGGACATTGGCGCCTAAAAAGGCTGGCTGATTCTACGGCAAAAAAAAATTAAAGGTAAGTTCGCCCCTGAACTTTGAGGGGTGATGAATGTTAGACAAAGGGCTAACATGCCGGCCTGTCCTGCTTTCTCGCGTCCTGCCTACCTATGCCCAATCAGACTATCAAGACCCCCTGCATCGGCCTCTGCTCCACTGTTTACGGGGATCTGGTGTGCCGTGGTTGCAAGCGTTTCCACCATGAAGTGATCCACTGGAACGGTTACAACGAGGAAGAAAAACGCGCCGTGTGGCTGCGTCTTGAGCAGTTGCTGGTGCAGGTGATGGCCGGCAAGCTGGAAATTTTCGATGCCAAGCGCCTGCGCGAGCAGCTGGAATCACGAAAAATCCGCTTTGTGCCCCATCAGTCGGAATATTGCTGGGCTTATCAGTTGATTGCCCGTGGGGCGCGGGTGATCAACAACCTGGAGGCCTATGGCATGGTGCTGCTGCCGGAGTTTCGCGAGTGGAACCTGCCGGAACTGCGTGATGCCATTGATCGGGAATTCTTCCTGTTGTCCGAGGCGCATTACCAGCGGTACATCGCCCCGGGTTTTCTCAAGGATGTATTGGGCGGCTAGGCTTGGTTAAAAACCTCGCTGGCAAGCCGGCTCCCAGGTGGGAGTTGGCTCACCGGCGAAAGCGACCCATCAGGTCTCGCTACTAGAGGCCAACTCCTCCAGGTGATCCATGATCTCCTGCGGCTTGAGCACCAGCACGTCGCTTTCCAGGGAGTCGAGCACCACTTCCGCGGTATTGCCGATCAACGCCCCCGAGAAACCGCTGCGGGCCACACTGCCGATCACCGTCACCGCCGCCTGCAGCTTGTGGGCCATGTGCGGAATCAACACATCGGCTGGACCTTCCTCGACATGCAGGTGCTCGTCATCGATGTCGAACTCGGCCTGGAACGCCTTGCAGTCTTCGCGATAGCGCGCCTCGATGGTTTCCTTGAGCTGGAACACCGGGTCGGCGGCTGACAGCATCGGCGACGGATGCGCGGTGATCACATGCAGCTCGGCCTTGGCCAGATGAGCGATGTCGAACCCATGATCGACGATGCTGGCGTGCAATACCCGATGTTCGGGGTCGTTGTTCCCGACATCGATGGCCGCCAGGATGGTCCCGCCGGTCCAGGGTTTGGCGGTTTTCACCAGTAGCACCGGGCTCGGGCACTGGCGCAGCAGCTTCCAGTCGTCCGGGGTCAGGAGGAATTTTTTCAGCGGATTGTCGGCAAAGTGCTGCTTGACCACCAGCCCGCAGCCTTCGGCCTGCTGCACATCGACAATGGTGTCGTGCACGGTTTCGTTCCAGGCCTGCTCGGTGGTCACGCTGTGGCCTTCGCCCTGCAGGCTGGCCTTGAGCACGCTCAGCAGTGCCGAGTGATCATGCTTTTTATCGCAAATCAGCAAATGCAGGTGCGCCTGGGTGACCCCGGCAATCAGCTTGGCGCGCTTGAGCGCCAGGCTTTCGTCGGGGGAGGGCTCAATCACCACCAGAATGCTGCGGATGTCTTGCATGGTCGGGATCTCCGATGACAAAAAATAAGCGTGTTGAACAACTATAGATGCTGGTGGTGATCCGGGGTCTTGATGCATATCAAGTGCAGCGACTGGTGGTCTGCCGGCAGCCCGGTATAATCGCGCCTCGCTTTGAACCCATTGCCCGTGAGCCCCATGTCATCGATCCCTGAAATCCTCGCCGTCCTGCCCCATGGTCCTGTTGAACGGTGGGAAGTGAGCCAATGATCCTTCCCGAGATTCATCAGTTCCTCGGTTGCCGGACGCCGGATGGTTGGGTCCAGGCGGCGCTGACCGATCAGGAAACCCTGCTGATCGACCACAAGAACTGCGAGTTCAAGGCCGCCAGCACGGCGTTGAGCCTGATTGCCAAGTATCACTCCCATGTCGACCTGATCAACCTGATGTCGCGCCTGGCCCGTGAAGAACTGGTGCACCACGAGCAGGTCATGCGCCTGATGAAGAAGCGCAAGATCGAGCTGCGCCAGCTGTCCGCCGGGCGCTACGCCTCGGGCCTGCGCAAGGTGGTGCGCAGCCACGAGCCGGTCAAGCTGGTGGACACCCTGGTGGTCGGGGCCTTTATCGAAGCCCGCAGTTGCGAGCGATTCGAGGCACTGGTGCCGCACCTGGACGAGGAACTGGGCAAGTTCTACTTCGGCCTGCTGAAAAGCGAAGCCCGGCACTTCCAGGGGTATCTGAAGCTGGCCTACCAGTACGGCGACGCCAAGGACATCGCCCAAGTGATCGAGCGGGTATGCGCTGCCGAGCAGGAGCTGATCGAGTCGCCGGACGTCGAATTCCGCTTCCACAGTGGTGTACCCGCCGCCGCCTGATACCCGCCGGGTGATTGTCAAAGACCCCGGGGCAATTGTTAAAAACTCTTAAGAGTATGAAAGATCACTGAAAACCGCCCTCCAAGGGCGGTTTTTGCCGCCTGTCGTCTGCGTCCCGCTGCCGATTGGCGCCATAATGCGACCCCTTCACTCAAGGCGTGGTCGACGGTCGTTATGGATAACCTGGGTTTTGGCAAAGTATTGCTGGTGGAAGACGACGAAAAGCTCTCCGGGTTGATCGCCTACTTCCTGTCCCAGCACGGCTTCGAAGTACGGCAGGTGTATCGCGGCGACCTGGCCCTGGCCGCGTTCATCGAGTTCAAGCCGAAAATCGTCGTACTCGACCTGATGCTGCCGGGCCAGAGCGGGCTGCACCTGTGTCGCGAGATCCGCAGCCTGTCCGACACCCCCATCGTCATCCTCACTGCCAAGGAAGATGATCTCGACCACATCCTCGGCCTGGAGTCCGGTGCCGACGACTATGTGATCAAGCCGATCAAACCGCCGGTGCTGCTGGCACGCCTGCGGGCCCTGCAACGTCGCCAGGTCCCGGAAAGCACGGTGCGCGGCTCACTGGAGTTCGGCGGGCTGCTGATCGACCGCAGTTGCCGCGAAGTGCGCCTGGCCGGTGAACTGATCGAACTGACCACCATGGAGTTCGAATTGCTGTGGTTGCTGGCGAGCTCGGCCGGCAAGACCCTGTCCCGGGACGACATCCTCAACCGCATGCGTGGCATCGCCTTCGACGGCCTTAATCGCAGCGTCGACGTGTACATCAGCAAGCTGCGGGCCAAGCTCAAGGACAACCCGCGCGAGCCGGCGTGCATCAAGACCGTGTGGGGCAAGGGCTACCTGTTCAATCCGTTTGCCTGGGAGCTGTAGATGCTGCGTCTGTTCTTTGGCCTGTTCCTGGTGCTGGCGATTGGTCTGGTGGCGGCCCTGGAAGTGGTGGACCGGACCTTTACCGCGGTCCTCGACGGCACCCTGAAAACCTATAACCGCGAGGCCGTGCGCGGGCCCGCTTATTCACTGGTGGAGCAACTGCGTGAGCTGGATGGGCCGGGCCGGCAGGCGCAACTGGAAAAACTGCGACCCCACTACGGCCTGCGGTTGCAGTTGGTTGAGCCGGCCGAGCTAGCACTGAGCGACACCGAGCGGGCCGAGCTGGCGGCTAACCTGATGGTGGTCCGCGACAAATACACCCAATTCATCTCGCGCATCGATGACGGCGAGCAACTGCTGAGCATCCAGTTGCCGGAAGAGCCCAGCCGCACCACCATCTATATGATCCTGGCCTACAGCATGCTTGGGGTGTTGCTGGGCATCGTGCTGTTCTTCTGGGTCCGCCCGCACTGGCGTGACCTGGAAAAGCTGCGCCTGGCCGCCGAGCGCTTTGGCGACAACGACCTGACGGCGCGGATCCAGTTGTCCAGGCGCTCGAACATTCGTGACCTGGCCGAACACTTCAACCAGATGGCGGCGCGCATCGAAGGCCTGATCGCCAACCAGCGCGAGCTGACCAACGCGGTGTCCCATGAACTGCGCACGCCGATTGCGCGATTGTCGTTCGAACTGGACCAGCTCAGGCAGCAGGCTGACCCGAGTGCCAACAAGGCTCTGATCGCCGACATGTACGCCGACCTCGGCGAGCTGGAAGAAATGGTCTCCGAGCTGCTGACCTACGCCAGCCTGGAGCGCGGCGCGACGGTTATCAGCCGGGAAAACATCCAGGCCAGCAACTGGCTCGACAGCGTGGTCGGCAGTGTGGCGCTGGAGGCCGAGGCTGCCGGGGTGCAGTTGCTGATCGTCGAGTGCCAGCTAACGCAGGTGCGCCTGGAGCCGCGCTTCATGGCCCGGGCGGTGATCAATCTGCTGCGCAACGCCATTCGGTATGCCGAACAGCGGGTGGAAGTGTCCCTGGTGCGTAACGGCGATCACTATGAAGTGCGGGTCAATGACGATGGCCCTGGCGTGCCGGTGGCGGGTCGGGAGAAGATCTTCGAGCCGTTCTCGCGTCTGGACGCCAGCCGCGACCGCCGCACGGGAGGCTTCGGCCTGGGCCTGGCGCTGGTGCGGCGCGTGTCGCAATCCCATGGCGGGCACGTGCACGTGACGGACTCACCGTGGGGCGGGGCATCGTTTCGCATGACCTGGGCGCACCTGGATTAACCCGGCAAACCCCATCCCCCAAAATGACTGCGTTCAGAGACCCAACCTGTGTAGCAGCTGCCGAGCTTGCGAGGCTGCGTTCGAGGACGAAGTCCTCACCGGGTAGGGTGGGTCCAGGCGTCTGCTTCGCAGCCGAACGCAGCCTCGCAGGCTCGACAGCTGCTACGGAGATTTGCGCCATGCCGGGTCCCTTGTGGGAGAAGGGCGCTGGCAAGCCAGCTGCCAAAATGCCTGTGACCCTCAAAAGCTGTACACCACCTGCCCAGCCACCGCGGTCTGCCAGCGTCGTTCGACCAGTGGGCTGTCGGCGGCATCGCCATTGAGGTACTGCAGCGCCAGCACCGTGGACACGCTCCACTGTTCATCGATCGGCAAGGACCAACTGAGGTCGGCGCCGCGACTGACCAGCCCAGCCTGGGTGTCGTGGGCGCGGAACTGGCTGTGCGAAGCCTGTCTGGTGCTGACGCCATACCAGGTGCGCACATAGTTGCCGTCACCGAACTGGCTGTTGAGACTGCCCAGCAACTCGCCGTAGGCCCCCTTGTACAGCGGGGCGCTGATGCTCAGTTTCAGGTGGTTGTAGGCCGAGCCGGTGTCACGATCGTCGTCCTTTTCCAGCGCGTGTTCGAAGGTCGCGCCAAGGATCGCTTCGCCCAGTGGGTAGGTGGCCTCAAGGCCGAACACCGGACGCGATCGGATCGAACCCATGCCGTTGAGTGCGTCGCTGCCGTGGAATTGCGATTTGCGGTCCTTGCGCGCATCACTGGCACCGACGTACAGGCTCAGGCCAAAGTCGTCCTCGTCAAAGGCCCAGCCCAAGCCCTTTTCGCTGTCCAGGAAGATCCCGTGCGGGCTGGTGATCCGGACAGCCAGCAGCGGTGTACTGACTCGCTCGTCGCTGCCGCTGTAGCGGGGCAGGTTGGCGATGCCGGTGTGCACACGGGCGTGCCAGTCGTCGGCAGGCAACGGTTCGGCCCCGATCAGCAGGCCAAGGGTGGTGAGAGAGAGGTACAGGCACTTGCGGTTGTTCAGCGAAGACATGGGGCACCCAGGGGTAATTAGGATGCCGCCATGCTAGGCGCGCGAACTCAGGCAATCTTTGCCAGCTTTGTCGGGAAACTGTCAAAGACTGTGCAGCGGCCCGGCGGGGCCTCAGCCCGCTTCGACCGGCACCAGGATCGCATCCCCGGTGGCCACCAGTTTCAACTGCTCGCCGCTCTGGGCAAACAGTTCGGCGCGGGCGAACACCTGCTTCTTGCCGGCCTTGATCACCTTGCCCTTGGCGATGAATACCTCGCCCACCGCCGGTGCCAGACAGTTCACCGAGAAGTGCGAGGCCAGCACGTTACCGGCCACAGTCCCGGCGGCAAAACCGCAGGCGGTATCCAGCAGGGCGGCGATCATTGCGGCGTGCAGGAAACCGGCATATTGCGCCATGTCGGCCTCGCGAAAGGCCATGCACAGTTCCACCTCGCCGCTGTCGGCGCGGGTGACTTGCAGGTCGGCCCAGCGGTTGAAGGCCGAACTTGAATTGATCTGTTTGAGTGTGTTGAGCATGTCGAATCCCTCCGGTTGAAGCATCACCCTGCGCCCGGGGCAATCGAAAGTCATTGACGATAGAGCAGGGTGATAGGCGCTCAGGAGGCGGGTGAATACGGGCGAGTGGATATCTGGCGCAAGCCGATTATGCTTCTAGGAGGCCATCAGCCTGGATCCCCGCCACGCAGCGTGGACAGAGAGGCACTCCGGCCTATGACAACTACTGGACGGAGTACACCCATGCCGGCAATCGACAGCACCTCCACGGGCAGCGCGCCTCATCACGGAATCACCAAGGAGGAGCGCAAAGTCATTTTCGCTTCGTCCCTGGGGACTGTGTTCGAGTGGTACGACTTCTATCTGTACGGATCCCTCGCCGCGATCATTGCCAAGCACTTTTTTGCCGGGGTCAACGAGACCACCTCGTTCATCTTCGCGCTACTGGCCTTCGCCGCGGGGTTCGCGGTCCGGCCTTTTGGCGCCATCGTGTTTGGCCGCCTGGGCGACATGATCGGGCGCAAGCACACCTTCCTCATCACCATCGTGATCATGGGGGTCTCCACCGCCGTGGTGGGATTCCTCCCGAGCTACGCGACCATCGGCGTCGCGGCGCCGATCATCCTGATTACCCTGCGGCTCCTGCAAGGCCTGGCCCTGGGCGGTGAGTACGGGGGGGCGGCGACCTACGTCGCCGAACATGCACCCAAGGGCAAGCGTGGCTATTTCACCTCGTGGATCCAGACCACCGCGACCCTCGGCCTGTTTCTCTCGTTGCTGGTCATCCTCGCCTGTCGCACCGTCCTTGGCACCGAGGCGTTCGAGGCCTGGGGCTGGCGGATTCCGTTCCTGCTGTCGATCCTGCTGCTGGTCATCTCGGTGTACATCCGCCTGCAGCTCAGCGAGTCGCCGGTGTTCGTCAAGATGAAAGCCGAAGGCAAAGCGTCCAAGGCACCGCTGACCGAGTCCTTTGCCCGCTGGGAGAACCTCAAGATTGTGATCATGGCGTTGCTTGGCGGTACCGCTGGCCAGGCCGTGGTCTGGTACACCGGGCAGTTCTATGCGTTGTTCTTCCTGTTGCAGACGCTGAAGATCGACCCGCAGACCGCCAACCTGTTGATTGCCGGTTCCCTGCTGATCGGCACGCCGTTTTTTGTGATCTTCGGCAGCCTCTCCGATCGCATCGGCCGCAAGGGCATCATCATGGCCGGCTGCATCCTGGCGGCGCTGACCTACTTTCCGATCTTCCATGCGCTGACCCAGTACGGTAACCCCGACGTGTTCATCGCCCAGGAGAAGAACCCGGTCACGGTGGTCGCCGATCCCGCTCAGTGTTCGTTCCAGTTCGACCCGGTGGGCAAGGCCAAATTCACCAGCTCCTGCGACCTGGCCAAGACCGTGCTGGCGAAGCGGGCGATCCCCTACAAGAATGAGCAGGCCGAGCCCGGCACCGTTGCCCAGGTGCGCATCGGCGACCAGGTGATCCCCAGCTTCGAGGGCACCGGCATGCCGGCCGCCGACTTCAAGGCGCGCAACGATGCGTTCGTCGCCTCCCTCGGCAGCGCCCTCAAGGACGCCGGTTATCCCGAGAAGGCCGACCCGGCGAAGACCAACTACCCAATGGTGCTGCTGCTCCTGACCATCCTGGTGATCTACGTGACCATGGTCTACGGGCCCATCGCCGCCTGGCTGGTGGAGTTGTTCCCGGCGCGCATCCGCTACACCTCGATGTCGCTGCCGTACCACATCGGCAATGGCTGGTTCGGAGGATTCCTGCCGACGGTGGCGTTCGCCATGGTGGCGGCCACGGGGGATATCTACTACGGGCTCTGGTACCCCATCGTCATCGCGGTGATGACGGCCGTCCTGGGCATCTTCTTCATGCCGGAAACCAAGGACCGGGACATTCATCACACCTGAGGCTGGGTGCTCATCCCGGGGTCTTTGTCCAGTGGGCGAAGCCCCGGGAAACTGCTTGGCAGTTATCACATTTAGTTGAACTTTTCGTGAGGATTTAGCGATCTATTGGTCGGCATACTCCCTGGCAAATCCAACGTCAGGAACTGATCATGTCAGTGCTGCCCACCTCCCTCCGCGCTCCTGTCGAGCACCTGCATGCCAGCCATCCGCGCTGGCTGCGGTTGACCCATTGGCTCAATGCCCTGGCCGTGCTGATCATGGTGGCCAGCGGCTGGCGTATCTATAACGCTTCCCCTCTGTACGACTTCAGTTTTCCCCTGGCGATTACCCTCGGTGGCTGGTTGGGTGGCGCCTTGCAGTGGCATTTTGCGGCGATGTGGCTGCTGCTGTTCAACGGTCTTGCCTACCTGCTGATCAATCTCGCCAGTGGTCGCCTGTCGCGGCAGTTTTTCCCGCTGTCGGCCAAGGGCGTGGCGCAGGATCTGTGGGCTGCCTTGAGGGGGCGCCTGGGGCATGCCGATCTGAGCCGCTATAACCAGGTGCAACGGCTGGCCTATCTGTTGGTGATGCTCGACATCGCGGTGACGGTGGTCTCCGGCCTGGTGCTCTGGAAGTCGGTGCAGTTCGCCACATTGCGCGAGTTGCTGGGGGGCTACGAAGCCGCCCGGCATGTGCATTTCGTGGCGATGGCGCTGTTGGTGGGGTTCATTGCGGTCCATCTGCTGATGGTCGCCGTGGTGCCAAAAACACTCTGGGCGATGATCGTCGGCCGCAAGGAGCGCACATGACCAAGCACACCCAAGGTCCACAGCTGGATGAGTCCTCGGTCCTGACCGATGCCAGGAAAATCCTCGCGCCACAGTTGCAGATTGAAGACCGCGCGCGCCGCTCGTTCCTCCTCAGGGGGCTGACCCTGGGCGGCGTGGCGATGTTGTCCGGCTGCAGCCTGAGCGACAACGACAGTGTCGAGACCGCTCTGTCAGCGATGTCGCGGTTCAATGATCGGGTGCAGGGCTGGCTGTTCAACCCCAGCGCACTGGCACCGACTTATCCGCAGTCGATGATTACCCGGCCGTTCCCCTTCAATGCCTTCTACGGCATTGACCAGGTGCCGGTGGTCGAGGAAGCCGAGTATCGCCTGGAAGTCACCGGCCTGGTGGCGGACAGGCGCAGTTGGCGCCTCGATGAATTGCGCGCCATGGCGCAGACCGAGCAGATCACCCGGCATATCTGCGTGGAAGGCTGGAGTGCAATTGGTCGTTGGGGCGGGGTGCGCTTCAGCGATTTCCTCAAGCGGATCGGAGCCGACACCGATGCCAAATATGTCGGTTTCAAATGCGCCGACGACTACTACACCAGCATCGACATGGCCACCGCCCTGCATGCGCAAACCTTGCTGGCCCTGACCTATGACGGCGAAGTACTGCCGCGCCGCTATGGCTTTCCGATGAAGCTGCGCATGCCGACCAAGCTGGGCTACAAGAACCCCAAACACATCCAGGCGATATTCGTCAGCAATACCTACAGCGGTGGCTACTGGGAAGACCAGGGCTACAACTGGTTCGGTGGTAGCTGACGGGCGCTGAGCATTTTTACGGCGCGGCGTCCGCTGCGTCGATTCGCAACCTGAGCTTCAAGGAGATACATCATGAATAAGATCACCACAGCCGTCCTGTCCATGTGCCTGGCACTTGGCGCCGCCAGCGTGTATGCCGCGGACACCATGGGCAAGGACAACATGTCCAAAGATGCGATGAGCAAAGACGCGATGAGCAAAGACGCCATGAACAAGGACGCCATGAACAAGGACGCAATGTCCAAGGATGCCATGAGCAAAGACGCTATGAACAAGGACGCAATGTCCAAGGATGCCATGGGCAAAGACGCCATGAACAAGGACGCAATGTCCAAGGATGGCATGGGCAAGGACGCCATGAAAAAAGACCCCATGGCGCCGTAATATCCCCTCGGGCACGCAAGCGAGCCACCCCGACAACTCCCATAGGCCGCCTTCCAGGCGGCCTTCTTGCGTGGCCAATCGGCACCGCGCGCGACGCACTATAATTAACCTGTGTTGTGGCGCGTATTACCCGGCGAACCCGCTGGCCATGCGACGGCTCACAACAGAGGGCTCTGCCATGAAAAATCATTCCTTGCAGCATTTGTCCCACGACCTGGGCATGGCTGTTCACGACACGTGGACCACCACCCGGGTGAAATCCGCCCTGGCCTTTGCCGATAAGGCGTTGAGCCTGAATGTCCACGTCAAGACCCATGCCGGCACGGTGGCCTTGAGCGGCCGGGTGCTGACCCATCGCCAATGTGAGCAGGCCATTGAACTGGCCCGCGGCGTGCCCGGGGTCATGGCGGTCGATGCCCGGGAACTGCTGACCAACGTGTTCATGCCGGGCAGCAACATGGAGGCGCCCGACGCCGAGGAGCGCCACGAATACCGCTCGCCGTTGTCGGGCAAAAAGGACGATGAGCCTTAGCTGATCGGCAACCCAGCCGTAGCAGCCGGGGAGTGGCTCCCCGGCTGGCCCAGCCCGATCACAGCTGGACGTGACACCTGACTCGCTGCTGCTCACCCCCACGCATCACCTGCGGTTGTTCGCAGCCGTGGGTGCTCAAGCTGCAGCGCTCCCGGAAAAAGCAGCCTTCGGGCAGTCGCCGGTTACCGGGTAACTCGGTCGGCGCGGCGACCTGCTCGGCATGCAGGGCAACCCCCAGGCGCGGCACCGCTTCGAACAGCAGGCGGGTGTAGGGATGGCGCGGTTCTTCGAGGACCTGGGCGGCACTGCCCAGCTCGACGATCTGCCCCAGGTACATCACCGCCACACGGTCGGCCATGTGCCGCACCACCGAGACGTTGTGGGAAATCAATATGTACGTCAGGTTACGTGCCCGCTGCAGTTCGGCCAGCAGGTTGAGGATCTGCGCCTGCACCGAGATATCCAGGGCCGAGGTCGGCTCGTCGAGGACGATGATATCCGGGTCCGAGGACAGGGCCCTGGCGATGGCGATCCGTTGCCGCTGGCCACCGGAAAACTGGTGGGCAAACCGGTCCAGGTACTCCGGGCGGATCCCCACCTGTGCCGCAACCTTGGCTGCGATCTGGCGCATCTCGCTGCGGTCGCGGTGGCCGCGGGCGTACAGCGGTTCGGTGATGATCCTCCAGATGGGCAGGCGCGGATCGAGGGATGATTGCGGATCCTGGAACACGATCTGCACGTTACTGCTGCCCGCTCCCTTGCTGCCGGCAGCCCAGCTCAGCTCACCGCTGCTGGGCACGAGCAGGCCCATCAGCAACTGGGCCAGGGTGCTTTTGCCACAGCCGGACTCGCCGACGATACCCAGGGTTTCCCCGGCCCGCACCTGCAGGTCAATGCCGTTGAGGGCATGGGCGTAACCCCGTGGTCGCCCCAGCCAGTCGTTGCTGACCGGGAAGCGCACGCGCACATCCGTGAGCCGCAGGATCTCGGCGGCAGCTTCGCCAACGGGGTGAATCAGCGCACTGTTCATCACGCAAACTCCTTGAGCGGCAACCAGCACGCGCTTTGGCGTTGCTCATTACCCTGGATGGGGGTCAGGACCGGACGCTGGCTACACGCCGGCATGCTGTGCGGGCAGCGTTCTTCGAAGGTGCAGCCCACGGGCAGGGAGGCCAGGTTGGGCACTTGCCCGGGAATGGTCATCAGCGGTTGCCCCGGCTCGACCATTTCCGGCAGACCGCTGAGCAGACCCTGGGTGTAAGGGTGCTGGGGATTGCCCATGACGTCGGCGGTGCTGCCTTGCTCGACCACGGCGCCGGTGTACATCACGTAGACCCGGTCGCAGAACTGCGAGACCAGCGCCATGTCGTGGGTGATCAGCAAGATCGCCGTGCCTTTTTGCCGGGCCTTTTCCCGCAACAGCAACAGCACCTGGCGCTGCACCGTGACGTCGAGGGCCGTGGTTGGCTCATCGGCGATCAGCAGTTGCGGCTCGCAGGAAAACGCCAGGGCGATCATCACCCGTTGGCGCATGCCGCCGGACAGCTCGAAGGGATAGCTTTCCAGCACTTGTTCCGGGCTGGCGATGTGCATGTCGCGCAGCAACGCAATGGCCTTGATACGAGCCTGGGCGGCACTGATCTTCTGGTGGTGGATGATCACGTCGAGCATCTGCCGGCCAATGCGCCGGGTCGGGTTGAGGGCGGTCATCGGCTCCTGGAAGATCATCGCCGCATCGCGGCCGCGAATCTGCAGCAAGTCCTTTTCCGCGGCGGCGAGCATGTCGCGGTCGAGCATGTGCAGGCTGCCACCGGTCACCCGGTAACTGCGCTCGGGCAGCAGGCGCATGCTGAGCATCGCGGTGACCGACTTGCCCGAGCCGGACTCGCCGACCACGCCGACGATTTCCCCCGGATTGACGTGCAGCGAGACGCCATTCAATGCCTTGACGTTGTTCTTGTAGGCCGGGAACTCCAGGCTCAGGTTATCGATGGCCAATACAGGCGTAGCAGTGTGCATGGTCATTTCCCCTGTTGCCGTGGGTCGAGCAGATCGCGCACGCCATCGCCCAGCAAGTTGAAACCGGTGGCGGTGATCAGGATCGCCAGCCCCGGGAAGGTCGAGTACCACCAGTTGTCGAGGATGTAGTTGCGCCCGGTGGCGACCATGGCGCCCCATTCGGCGGTCGGTTGTTGTGCGCCCAGGCCGATGAAACCCAGGGCCGATGCCATGAGGATGGCACTGCCGATATCCAGGCTCAATTGCACCAGCAAGGGTGGCATGGCATTGCGTGCGACGTGCCAGTGCACCATGTGCCAGCGCCCGGCGCCGAACGTTTCGGCGGCCTTGACGTAGCCCATCTGGCGGATGCTCAGGGCCTGGCCGCGGGCCAGGCGCACATAGGACGGAATCCGCACCAGGGTAATTGCCAGCATGGCATTGAACAGGCTGGCGCCCAGCGCGGCGGCCAGGGCCATGATCAGTACCAGCGACGGCACCGACAGCATGATGTCCATCAGGCGCATGGTCAGGGCATCGAAGCGCCCGCCGATCACGCCGGAAAAACAGCCCAGCAAGCCGCCAATCAAGCACGAGGCAAAGGCCACGAACAGGCCGACGCCCACCGATTGCTGGCTGCCATACAGGACCCGGCTGAACAGGTCGCGGCCGACTTCGTCGGTGCCGAACCAGTGCTCGGCCGACGGCGGAGCCAGGCGCTCGGCAAGGTTCAGGGCGTTGGGGTCATGGCTGGCCAGCCAGGGCGCAAAGATCATGCACAGCAGGACCATCAAGGTGATCGCCAGGCCGGCCATGGTCAGCGGACTGCGGCGGATCTGGTAGGCCAGGTAGGCGAGCTTTTCGCGCCAGCGCGGACCGCGCGCGGCCGTCAGGGTCAGGGACATTTCAATTCACCTCGCCAATGCGTGGGTCAATCACGCGGTACAGAAGATCGATGGCCATGTTCAGCAGTACATAGATAAACGACACCAGGATCGCGAAGCCCATCACTGCCGGGAAATCCAGGGACTGGATCGACTTGACCACATAGGCGCCCATGCCGGGCCAGGCGAACACGGTCTCGGTCAGCACCGCGCCATACAGCAAGTCGCCCAGGGTCAGCCCCAGTACCGTCACCGAAGGGATCAGCGCATTGGGCAGCGCATGGCGCAGGATCACCGTCCAGCGTGACAGGCCATAAGCCCGGGCGGTGCGGATGTAGTCTTCGCCCAGTTGGTCGAGCATCGCCGAGCGGATCTGCCGGGCGACCACGCCCAGGGTCACGAAACCCAGGGTCGCGGCAGGCAGGATCAGGTGTTCCAGGGCGTCGAGAAACAGCCCGCCGTCACCGGCCAGCAGGGCGTCGATCAGGTAGAACCCGGTGAAGGTCGGCGGTGGCGCCACGCCTTCGGACAAGCGGCCGCCGCCGGGCAGCCAGCCCAGGTGACCGTAGAACAGCACAATGGCCCCCAGGCCCAGCCAGAAGGCCGGCGTGGAAATGCCAGTGACGGCCAGGGTCCGCGCGATCTGGTCGATCGCCCGGTTGTGATAGACCGCCGACAGCACGCCCAGGGGCACGCCCACCAGGATCGCCAGGAACAGCGCCACCAGGGCCAGTTCCAGGGTGGCGGGGAAGAAGGCCTGCAAGTCTTCCAGCACTGGACGGTTGGTGCGGATCGACGTCCCGAGGTCGCCGTGCAACAGGTCCATCAGGTAGCGGCCGTATTGTTGGTACAACGGCAGGTCCAGCCCCAACTGGTGGCGAATGCCCGCCACCAGTTCATCGCTGGCCCGGTCGCCGGCGATCAGCCGGGCCGGATCCCCGGGGATCAAGTGGGAAATTGCAAAGGTAATCAGCGAAACGCCGAACACGACCAACACCAGGCCGAACAGGCGCTTGCGCAACAGAGTCAGGAAGGCCATTTGGCACCTCAGTCACAGCAACGACAATAATCAACAGTCGCGCCAGCCATTGCTGGCTGGCGCGGGGGAGCGGCTTTACTTGCTCATGCTGCCAAGGTTGAACACTTGTTCCAGCATCGGGTTGAACACGTAGCCCTTGACCGAGTCACGCATCGGCAGGGTGTAGCTCTTCTGATAGAGGTAGGCGTAGACGCTGTCCTTGAGCACCAGTTTTTGCGCGCTCTGGTACAGCTCGACGCGCTTGGCCGTGTCGCTGGTGGTGGCGGCCTCGCGGATCAAGGTGTCGACCTGGGGGTTGCTGTAGAACGAGCGGTTGCCTTGCAGGCCCTGCATCTTGGAGTCGAACCAGAAGTTCATGAACATGTAGGGGTCGGCGAAGTCCGGGCTCCAGGTGCCCACAGCGATGTCGTAGTCGGCCTGGCCGACGCGCTCACGCAGGGTGGCGTTGGCGGTTTTCTCCAGCTTGAGGTTGATGCCCAGGGGCGCCAGGGCCGCTTGCAGGGTCAGGCCGATCGGCTCCCAGTTGGCGTCCTTGTCCGAGTACATGTAGCTCAGGTTGGTGATTTTCTGCGGCGCCTTGGCCAGGCTCTCCTTGGCGGCGGCCATGTCCTGCTTCATCTCGGGCAGGGAGCTGTCGTAGGCCCACATGCCGTCCGGGATCGGCCCGTTCAGCAGCTTGGCCTTGTCCTTGAGGATGCCCTTGACGATGCCGTTGTAGTCCACCGCCTCGGTAATCGCCCGGCGGGCGTCAACGCTGGTCAGCGGGCCTTTCTTGTTGTTCAGGTACAGGTAGGTGACCCGCAGCGACGGGAACTCCTTGACCACCACGCCCGGCTTGCTGGCGAGTGCGCCCAACTGGTCTTCGGGCATGTCCTCGATGATGTCCAGGTCACCGCGTTCCAGTTGCAGGCGGCGCACCGACGGCTCGGCGATGATTTTCAGCACCACGGTTTTCAGCGCCGGCTTGGGCCCGGCGAAGTGCGGGTTGGGCTCCATGGTCAGCGACTGGCCTTTCTGCCAGTTGCTCAGGCGGTACGGGCCGGAACCTGCGGTGTGGCTGGACAGCCAGGCGTTGGTTTCGGCGCCCTTGCTGGCCACGGCCGGGTTGACGATCGAGGCGCCGTTGTGGGCCAGGGTGAACAGGAACGGGGCGAACGGCGTCTTGAGGGTGAAACGGATGGTCTGTGGGTCGATCACGGCGACCACCATGTCTTCCGGGAACGCACCGGACGGCCCCTGCTTGAGGGTCATCAGGCGGTCGAAGGAAAACTTCACGGCGGCGGCGTCCACAGGGGCGCCGTCATCGAACTTGTTGCCGGGCTTGATCTTGAATTCCCAGACCAGGTTGTCCGGGGACACGGTCCAGCTTTCGGCCAGGTCGCCCTGGACTTCGGTGCTGCTCTTGTCACCCTCGATCTTGTAGCCCACCAGGCGCTGGTAGGACGGATAGGTGATGGTCCAGTCGTTGTTGTCGAAGGTCACGGCCGGGTCGAGGGTCTGCGGGTCGGCGGGTTTGCCGATGACCAGGGTGTCCTGGGCGACGGCCGCGCTGGCGGCTTGCCAGGCGCCGAGGCTGAGCGCGCTGCACAGCACGCTCAGCAGCAGTTTGCCGGCGCGGGGAAAAGGTTTGCGGGTCACGGTGGTGATTGGGGTCATGCCGGTTTCCTTGATCATTCGATGTATGGAAGTACGTCAGGTTTGTTTTTATAAAATCTATAACCGGGCAGTAGCAGGTGCAGCAGGGCGGAGCATTTTGTTGTTGTAGTGAGCGGCAGAAACTCTGCGGTTTCTTCGGTACGTCTTGGCCAGGGGCGGTTCATTCCTCCAGCAAGGGGTAGTCGTCGGCGTTCGGCAACTCGAAATGCCACCACTCGGTGGCGATGGCCTGGAAGCCGGCGCCGAGCATGATCCCCAACAGCAGCAGGCGATTGCGCTGCACGCTCGCTGGCAGGTCGGGGTAAAACTGATGGGATTTTTCTTCCATCGCGTCGAAGGCGGTGCCCATGTCCAGCGGTGCGCCATCGCTGTCCACCAGGGTCAGGTCGACGGCCACGCCGCGGCTGTGGTGGGAACCCAGGTGGGGATCACGCACGTAGTCGTTGTTGGGCAAGGCTTCCCATAACAGGTACTGGGCATACGGCGGGCGGTAGGCGTCATAGATGCGCAGGGTGTAACCGGCCAGGCGCGCCAGTTGGCTGGCCTTGTCCAGGCACTCGGCGGCCGCGGCGTGCAGCAGGCAACGCGCGGTCGGGTAGATCACTTTTCCAGCCAGGTTGTCGGCACTGGCGTAGATCAGATCGATTTGCACCTGATAACGCTGGGCGTCAATTTCTACAAGGGGGCTGTGGCTCACGCAAACACTCCAGTTGGGATTCAGTGGGGCGGGGGGATCAGCCTTCGAACTGGCCGAAGGCTTTTTGCAGTTGACGATTCCTGGCCAGGCGTTCATCGAGGCGCTCGCCGTATTTTTCCGCGACCGCCGAAACCATCAGGTTCAACAGGCACGCCAGGGGTGCCGGGGAGTCCCAGAACTGCCCGACATCGGTTTTCAACTGCAACAGGTCAAGGGGATAGTCACGGGCCCAGGGGCATTGCAGGTCGGTGATCAGCGCCAGGGGCAGGTCGTTGTCGATCGCTGCGTCGCAGAAGGTCTGGGTCACGCTGGAGTACGCGCGAAAGTCGGCAATGATCGCGTACGGGTTGGCGAAGCCGGAGTTCAGGGTTTCGGCATAGATGCCCGACAGGCCATCGACGTAGTAGACCTTGGGGCGAATGTATTCCAGGTGACTGTGGAAGGCCGTGAGGATCCCGCGGGTGGACTGGATCCCGAGAATGAACACCGCGTCGGCTTCGTAGATGCGCTGCACGATCTGGGCAAAGGTCTCACTGCGCGCCAGGGCGTAGACCATCTGGATCGCTTCGATCTCGCGATGTTGCGAGCGCTCCAGGGCGTCGTCGGCGTTGGCTTCGGCACGGAAGGCGGCAATCCGGTCGGTGATCAACCAGGAAGTTGGCGCCTCGCCGCGCAGGCTCTGTTTGACCTCATCGATATTCTGGTAGCCCAGGGACCGCAAGAAACGCCCCACGGAAATCCCGGTGGTGGAGGTCTGCTGGGCGATGCTGTCGGCCGACTCGAAGGGCAATTGCTCGGGGTTGCCGAGCAGGTAACTGGCGATGCGCTTGCCGGTCGGGGTCAGGCTGGAGAACTTGTGTTCCAGCAACTGCAGAAAACTGTTCTTTTCCATGGACATAGGGGCGCGCCAGGTACGGGGTTGTTATTTGTGTGTCATTTATTGTTTCCGTGTTATGAACATAACATTCGTGATCGAAGGAACACAACGCCTTTTTACTCAGTGGGCCAATGACCCGGTTTGCCGGCTGGACGCTGTTGCGCCGCCTGTGGCATGGTCCAACGCTCAGGTACGTCAGGCTTGTTCAGTAGTCGGGGTTGTCGTGATGGTTGCGGGTGAGATGTCGATGGCTACGTTCGAGGCATTTAATGGTTGCCTGCTCCAGCTGGCGCGGGTTGCGCGGGAGCGGGGCGGTTCGCATTTCATTGCCGAAGGCTTGCAGGCCTTTCGCCAATTGGTGCCATTTGCCTCGGGTTGGTGGGGCGAGATGTCGGCTTCCCACGCCAGCGCGCCGCCACAAAGCTGGATGCACGGGCGTATCGACCTGCCGCAGTCCTTTGTCGAGGAGTGGAGCCAGGTGGCGGAACTGGACTGCTTCGCCAATGACACCTTTACCCGCTTGGGGCAGGTGATGCGCGACAGCGAGTTCACCGACCCCAGCGAGGAGGTGAACGACTTCGCCCGCCGGCATGACCTCTATCACCTGATGAGCATCACCTTCGAATTGCCTGAAAGCGGCCTGTACTTTTTTGTCTGCCTGTACCGGGGCGTCGGCGATGCGACCTTCAACGAGTGCGAGGCCCGATTGTTCCAGGCCTTCTGCGATCACTTGTTGCAGCTGTGGCGATTCCAGGTGCAGGACATGATCCGCCTCGACACCGGCAATGGCGCCAGCGATTTTGGCGTGGCGCGTATGGACGGCAGCCTGCTGTATGTGGGCGCGCAGCTATGTGCCGCGATTGGCCGCGAAGTGCCGGGGTGGAACGGCTCGATCCTGCCGCCCCAGGTCATCGCCCAACTGGCCAGGGTCCCCTGCGTGATGCGCCTGGGCCGTTGTGCCCTGACCCTGAGCCCGAATGCCGAACATGTGATCCTGTCCCTCGAAGCGCCACCGCGCGGGGTGGTCCTGGCCCCCCGCGAACGCACGGCGGCCATGCTGTTTGCCGCGGGGCACTCCTACAAGGAAATCGCCAGGATCCTCGCCTTGAGCCCCGCCACCGTGCGCACCTACCTGCGCAATTGCTACGTGCAGTTGGGGGTCAAGAGCAAGGTTGAACTGGGCTCGGCGTTGCGCTCCAACAGCTGACGTTGTGAGGGCTGGCTGCGTTGCGTCAGGTGCACGTACTCGCGGCAAACCTGTGGGAGCGAGTTGGCTGTGTCGGCCTTATCGCGGCATAGGTCGACCGGGGTGTTGGATTAGGCTGAGTACATATCCATTTCTTCGGTAACGGCTGATATGGGTTCCGCCCTGACGGCGGCTCACTTTTGAGAGCCCAAAAGTAAGCAAAAGGCTCTTGCCCCACCACTCGGCACCTCGCTTGGGCTCGGTGTTCCCTCACTCCGGCTTGAATCCGTGGGCCGCCGCCACGCGCCATCCATGGCGCGGGGCGGCTAACCCGGCGTCCTGCCGGGTTACCCACGGATTCAAGCCTGCGTTCGGCCAGCGTGGTTAACGGGGCGCCCAGGATCAAAAGCCAGAGCCAGAGCCAGAGCCAGGGCCAAAGCCAAAGCCAGAGCCAGATCAAAAGATGGCTGACTTCGTCAGCGTCTTGGGAAGTAGAGGCTACACCGCGCATGCCCCAGCGATCAGGTCGGCTCTAAGGCCGCCTCGCGTTGTTTTTGATCTTGGGCGCCCCGTTAACCACGCTGGCCGGAATCCGATATTGATTTGGGGGGTAAACCGGCAGGACGCCGGTTTAGCCGCATTGGGCCAGGGATGGCCCATTGCGGCGGCCCCCCAAATCAATGTCGGAGTACGGGCATGCCGAGCCTAGGCGAGGCACCGAGTGGTGGGGCAAGACTTTTTGGTTCCTTTTGTGGCGTTTGACAAAAGGGACCCGCCGTCAGGGCGGAACCTTAGGTGGCCGTTACCGAAGAAATGGATATGTACTCGGTCTAATCCAACATCCTGGTCGGCCCAGAGGTCACTACGCAAGCAGGTTCTCTCTCCACAGGTGCAACGTCGCACCACGGTTGTTCATACCCCCTCCTCATTTGTGGAGGTCCGTTCTGCGCTTGTGTTCTATAGGGTGATGCCAGCCCGATAACAACAAGAGAGCGTCCCGATGCAACGATTGATTCCCAACCTGTTGGCCGCCGCGCTGGCCCTGACTGCGGTACCGGCAATGGCTGCGGCCGACCTGGTGCTGTTCAACGGCAAGGTGTTCACCGCTGAGCCCGGCCAGGCGCTGGTGCAGGCGGTGGCGGTGCAAGATGGCAAGATCCTGCAAGTGGGCAGCGACGCCGAGATCCAGGCCCTGGCCGACGCCAACACCCAGCGCATCGACCTCGCGGGCAAAGTGTTGATGCCGGGCCTGATCGACACCCACAGTCACCCCGTAGTGGCGGCCTTCGACAGCATGGGCGCCAATCTGCTGGACGAGGTCAAGCCGCTGGCGGAACTCGAACAATGGATCATCGAGCAGGACCAGGCCGGGCGTGCCCGGGCCGGTGACGTGATCAGCATTGCCGGGACCAGTTCGGCCTACTGGGACAAAGCCCGTGAACTGGGCCAGCGTTTCAATCAGGGCCGCTGGGCCGATCAGCCGCTGGTGTTCAGCGGCATCGACGGCCATACCGGCTGGGCCAACAACGCCATGCTCAAGCGCCTGAAGATCGATGCGGCGCTGGTCAAGGGCCTGTCGGAGCAGGACCGTAGCTTTGTCGGGCATGAGGCGGACTTCACCCCCAACGGCTATTTTGCCGAATCGCGCTGGGACAGGATCCGCAACGCAATCCCTGCGCCCAGCCAGGAAACCATGCTCAAGGCCGCCCGCGAGGCCGTCAGGATCAACAACCAATATGGCGTCACGGCCTGGATGGACGCCGCGGCGAATGCGGGGAGCGACGATTCGCTGTTCGACTTCAAGGCGACGGCCGACAGTACCGGGGTCCTGCCGTTGTACCGCGCGCTGGCCGAGAAAGGCGAACTCAGTGCCCATGTCGCGGCCTTGATGCTGACCAATCCGAAGAGCCGACCCCAGGACCTGGACGTCCTGGCCACGGTGATGAAACAGTTCGAGGGCGTACCCAACCTGACATTTCCCGGGATCAAGGTGTTTGCCGATGGCATTCTCGAGTTTCCCGGGCAGACGGCGGCGGTCATCGTGCCCTTCAAGAACAGCGATAAAAATGGCCAGTTGCTGATCGACCCCGAGCACTTCGGTGAACTGGTGGTGGCGGCGGAGAAACGCGGCTGGATCCTGCACATGCATGCGGTCGGTGACCGTGCGGTGCGTGAAGCCCTGAATGGCGTGGCCTACGCGCGCAAGCTCAGCCCGACGCCGGTGCCCCATAGCATCGCGCACCTGCAACTGGTCAATCCCAAGGAATTCCCGCGCTTCAAGCAGTTGGGGGTGATCGCCTCGATGCAACTGCTGTGGGCCACCGGTGAGTCCTACACGGTGGAACTGGTCAAGCCCTACATCAGTGCGTTTGCCTACGGTTACCAGTATCCCGCCCGCTCGCTGCATGACGCCGGCGCGGTGATCGCCGGCGGCAGCGACTGGCCGGTGTCCAGCCCCAATCCGTTCAACGCCATCGCCCAGGCCAGCACCCGCAAAGGCCCGCTGGGGGTGTTGAATGCCAAGGAGAGCCTCGATCGCCAGAGCATGTTCTACGCCTATACCCTCAACGCCGCCAAGACCCTGCGCCTGGAGCGGCAGATCGGCTCGCTGGCACCGGGCAAACAGGCCGACCTGATCATTCTCGACCGCGATGTGTTCAAGGTCAGTGACGACGAGTTGTTCGACACCCAGGTGCTGAAGACCTTCTTCGCCGGCAAGCAGGTGTACGCCCCCGCGTCCTGAGCCGCGTCACCCGCCACACCGCCGCGACGCCTTGCAGCACAAGGCGTCCGGCAACGCCGTGCCTGCAATAACCCGCACACTCATAACAATAAGGGTTTTCCATGAACGTACTCTCACGCTTCGCCCTGGCCAGCCTGGCCCTGTTGCCCATCACCAGCCAGGCGTTGCCCCTCAATGACGACTTCAGCCTGGACATGAGCCTGACCGCCGCCAGCGACTACCGCAGCCGTGGTATCTCCCAGACCCTTGGCGATCCGGCGCTGCAGTTCGGCGCCACGCTGCAACACAGCAGCGGCTTGTACCTGGGTGCCTGGACCTCGAACGTGGACTTTGGCTATGACTACAAGACCCGCCAGGAAGTGGAGTACTACGCCGGTTATTACTGGCAGGCCAGCGATGCCATCAGCCTCGACCTGGGGTACGTCAAGTACGACTACCCGAAGGAGGGCCAATTCAACCTCAGTGAGGTCTACGCCATCCTCGACCTGTATGGGGTCAAAGTGGGTGCCTATTACTCCAACGACACACCCAATGTGTTTGGCCAGGACCAGGACACCCTGTATGCCTATCTCGGCTACAGCCTGTCATTGCCGGCCGAGGTGAGCCTGGACCTGCGCCTGGGGCGCAACGACACCAAGGATGAAGCCTTCCTGGCCACCAACGGCAGCGGGAGTTCGGCCTACAACGAATGGGAGGCCAAGCTCAGCCGTGAGTTCGTGGGCGTCACCTGGGGCCTGAGCTATGTCGACACCAACCTGAAAAAAAGCCAATGTGCCAGTTGGTATGGCTATGACGACCTGTGCACGGCCACTGTAGTGGTCAGCGCCAGCAAGGCGTTCTGAATCGACGCCGCAATAACAACAACAGTGTCTGCTCCTCCAAGGAAAAACCATTCATGACCCAGGTCATCGAGAATTCCAAGCGCAATCCACTGATCGAGACCCGCTCGATCGACTACATCCCTGAATCCGAGCGCCATGGCAGCCTCTACAGCCAGTTCACCCTGTGGCTGGGGGCCAACCTGCAGATCACCGCGATTGTCACCGGGGCCCTGGCCGTGGTGCTCGGTGGCGACGTGTTCTGGTCGCTGATCGGCCTGTTGCTCGGCCAGGTGCTGGGCGGGGCGGTGGTCGCCCTGCACGCGGCGCAAGGGCCGAAGCTGGGCCTGCCGCAGATGATCTCCAGCCGGGTGCAATTCGGGGTCTATGGTGCGGCCATCCCGATTGTCCTGGTGTGCCTGATGTACCTGGGTTTCAGCGCCACGGGCGCAGTGCTGTCGGGGCAGGCGATTGCCCAGTTGATGAATGTCAGCGACAGCGCCGGGATCCTGATCTTTGCCGCGTGCATCGCGTTTCTGACGATCTTCGGCTATCGGGTGATCCACCTGGTGGGCAAGGTCGCGAGTGTGTTGGGGATCATTGCCTTTGTGTACCTGTTCACCCGGCTATTGACCCTCAATGACGTCGGCCTGCTCCTGGAAAACCGTCACTTTGCCTGGGGCACCTTCCTGTTGGCCGTGTCGCTTTCGGCCTCCTGGCAGATCGCCTTTGGTCCCTACGTGGCGGACTATTCGCGCTACCTGCCGAGCAACACCTCGTCGTGGAAAACCTTCACCGCTGTCGGCCTGGGGACCGTGCTCGGCGCCCAGGCGTCGATGGTCCTCGGGGTGTTCGCCGCGGCATTGGCGGGGGCCGGTTTCCGTGGGCATGAAGTGGCGACCATTGTCGGCCTGGGCAGCACTGGCGTGATCGCCTCCTTGCTGTATCTGAGCGTGGTGCTCGGCAAGGTCACGGTCTCGACCCTCAACGCTTACGGCAGCTTCATGTGCGTGGCCACCATCATCAGTGGTTTTCGCAGTCGCCTGCAGTTGACGGCCCGGCACCGTATGCTGTTCGTGCTGTTGATTGTCGCGGCATCGACCACGCTGGCGCTGTTGGGACAGTACTCGTTCCTCAACTCGTTCAAGTACTTCATCCTGTTCCTGCTGACCTTCTTCACGCCCTGGAGCGCGATCAACCTGGTGGATTACTACTTCATCAACAAGGAACGCTACGACATCCCGGCCCTGTCCGACCCGGCGGGCCGCTACGGACGCTGGAACGTGTTGGGCATCAGCGTCTACGTGATCGGCGTGTTGATCCAGTTGCCGTTTGTCGACACCCACTTCTATTCCGGGCCGATGGTCGCGCAGTTGGGTGGGGTGGATATTTCCTGGATCGTCGGCCTGCTGGTGCCGGGCATCCTCTATTACCTGCTGGCCAGGTCGACGGCCCTGGCGGTGGTGCCGCAGCGACCGATTTAGGGGAGGATTTTTGTCGAGGAGGGAACCGTGGGTGATCTACACTGGATTGACTGCACCGAGCCGGTGCAACGGCCTGTGGGAGATCATCATGAGTAGGTTGTCATCCATTAGCCTGTGCGCGGCCTTGTCTCTGGTCTGCACCCAGGGATGGGCGGAAACGGTAGTGCCGACAAAAGGCCAAAGCGCGCAGCAAACCCAGCTCGATATCAGCGAATGCCATAACCTGGCGGCCAGCCAGAGCACGACCACCAACTCGGCTTCCGGCGGGCGCCTGCGCGGCGCCGCTGTGGGGGCCGCGGCCGGTGCGACGGGGGCCGCGGTGCGCGGCAACCAGCATGACGAGGTGTACGATCGGGTCGACGACGATGTGAAGCAGGACTATCGTCAAGATCGCGCCAAGCAGACTGCGGCGGCTGGCGTGGTAGTGGGGGGCTCGCGGCAACGGCAGGAGCGCCGGGAGCAGGCAAAGACCAGCGCCTCGAGCAGTTCCACCGCCTATACCAGTTGCCTGCAGGGCAAGGGATATCAGGTCACGCCCTAAGGTTGGCTACGCGCGTTAATTCAAGTGAGGGACGCGGTCTATGAAGACCCCCGAGGATGCTGCTCAAACCCCTGCCGGTGGCTGGCGCTTCAAACTGGGCATCGGCATCATCTGCGTGATGCTCGGTTCCTGGGTCATGGTGCCGATCGCGGCGTCGCTCGGGCTCGCGGGTTCGAAAGTCGCGGCCCTGACCGGCGCGCTGTTCATCAGCAACAAGATCCTGCTGATCCTGGTGATCGCCGTCATGGGCAAGGCCGGATTCCAGCGGGTCAAGCACAGCCTGTTCGGCTACGTCTCCGGGCTGGCGCCGAGTGCCGATGTGGAAGTGGGGCCGGTGCGCCATGCCATCGGTATCGTGATGTTCTGCCTGCCGCTGATCTCCTCGGTCCTGGAACCCTACGTCGACAGCCTGTGGCCGGGCTTGCGGCCCAATGTCTGGCAGATCCAGCTGCTGGGCGACGCGATGCTGGTCGGCAGCTTTTTTGTGCTGGGGGGTAGTTTCTGGGACAAGGTGCGGGCGTTGTTCGTGCGTAACGCCCGGGTGGTCACTGGCCAGGCGGGTTGAGTCCGGGCGCCGCCAGGGAGCCGCGGACTCGAACGGGATTACGGCTTGGGCTGCCAGGCCGTGGAGCCGGCGGCGGCCTTGAAGCGTGCGTGGTTCTCGGCGGTGGCCGGTGGCTCAGAGTCACCGAAGATCGCCTTCAGCCAGTGGCCGTCGGTGGGGTTGGGGAAAATGATGAACTTGCGCCCGAATTCTTGTTTGTCCTCGTTCATCAGGCTCATGCGTTGTTTGACGTCCGCCACGTAGTACTTGCGCTTGAAGTCGTTGAGGTTGTCGCCCAGCATCACCACCACTTCGTAGTTCTTGGCGATTTCCAGCTGCTTCGGCTCTTTGTTGGAACTGTCGCGATACACCGTCAGGTGCTGCTCATCGGCATAGGGCAGGTTGTTCTTGCGCAGGTTGGCCAGGGCGTAGTCGAAGGTCTTTTCGCCTTGATCACGACTGGTGACGTAGAACACCTCCACGCCTTTTGATTTCGCATAGTTGAGGAAGTCCACCGCGCCTGGCGTGGCGACCGGACCATTGTCCGCCACCCATTTGTCCCAGGCGGCATCGTCGAAGAACTCTTTGTCGGCGTTGATCATGTAGCCCCAGTAGCTGTTGCTACCCAGCACCGTGTCATCGACGTCGCTGATGATCGCCAGTGGCCGGTCGCCGGCCTTGTGCGCCTGCAGGGCCCGATCCAGTTGCATTCTTGCCACGTTGAAACCCTGGTAGTACAGCGCCTCGAATTCGGCGGCGGTCTGTTTCCAGGCAACGGCAGCGGTCAGCAGGTTCGACGCAGGAGGGCTGGCCTGCTCGGCAGCAATGGCGGTGCCAGACAGCAGCAGGCAGGACAGGAGCAGGGGAGTGGCGAGGGTTTTGGTTATTGTTGTTTTCAAGGTTCAGCCCTTATCGCGAGGATTGATCAGCGTCGGAAAAATACCGCCAGGCAGTTCTATCCCAAGCCGGATTATTGCTCAATCCAGGTGTCGCGTTTATGGCTCAATGGGGCGTAATTCCTGCTGTTTCCTAACGATGTATCTCTGTGGGATATCCCTTGTGGGAGCGGGCTTGCCCGCGATAAGGCCGGTACAGCCAACATCCATGGTGTCTGACACATCGCTATCGCTGGCAAGCCGGCTCCCACAGGACTTTACCCGGCTTAACTTCCTGGGGCTTTGTTCAGCGCCGCTTCCGCCTCAGCGATCTGCGCCTGGCGTTTGCTGATCATGTCGCCGATCGGCGGGCCCTGGAAGCGTCGGGCTTCGAAGCCGAACCAGACGATTGCGGTGAGGATCAGGAAGCCTATGGTGATGTACAGCGCCCAATCGTTCGGCGGCTGGATGCCGATGATGAAGATCACCGCCATCGAGATGATCGACGCAATGGCAAACAGCGAGTACCAGCCGCGTCCCATGTTCCAGGGGCCCATGGTTGGCCACTTCGCCGTGCCGTAGGTGAACAGGCCGAGCACGATCGGGATGATGAAGGAGAAGAACAGGAAGATCACCGTGCAGGAGACCACGATGGTGTAGACCGGGGTGGCGCCGATCGAGATCACCGACGAGCCCCAGTCGAACAGCACCGCCAGGGTCGCGCCGGTCCAGATCGCGGCGACCGGGCTGCGGAAGGTCGGCGAGACAGCGGCCAGGGTTTTCGAAAACGGCAGGCCGCCATCCCGGGAGAAGGCGAAGATCATGCGTGACACCGAGGTCACGGTCGCCAGCCCGCAGAGCACCTGGGAAATGAAAATCGCCACGTAGAGCGCCAGTTTGACGTTCGGATTGACCTGGGTGTCCATGGCCCAGAAAAACACGTTCCAGCCCTGTTTCGCGGCTTCGTCCAGGCTCGGCAACAGCAGCACGAACGAGCACAACATGACCCAGCCGAACAGCAACGACCAGACCACCGACATCACCATGCCCCGGGGCACCGACATGGCCGCGTTGCGGGTCTCCTCGGAGGTGTGCGCCGAAGCGTCGTAACCGGTGATGGTGTAGATCGGCAGCAGCAGGCCGAGCATAAAGATCCAGGCATTCGATGCCTCGGGCCAGACGCTGCCGCCAGCCGCCCCGGAATAGTTGCCGAAGGTCCACAGCCGGGCGAACTCATAGCTGGGCGCCGAAACCAGGCAAACGATCGTCAACGCCAGGGCCGTGGCGAAGATCAGGTAGCCGGAAAAGTCGGTGAGCTTGGCCGTCAGGCCGATGCCCAGGTGGTTGCACAGGGCCTGGAGGCCGGTGAGGATCGCCAGGAAAATCACCCTGACCGTGGTAGTGTCCTCCATGCCCAGCGCCGGTCCGAAGGCGCCGAAAAAGAAGTAGTAGGTGCCGACGTTGATGGCGCCGAGCACGGTCACCAACCCCAGCAGATTGAACCAGGCGGTCAGCCAGCCGGTGAAGCGGTTACCCAGGATCGAGCCCCAGTGATACAAGCCGCCAGCGGTGGGGTAGGCCGAGGAAATCTGCGCCATGGCCAGGGCAAACACCCCGGAGATCAGGCAGCCAAGCGGCCAGCCGATGCCAATCGCCGCACCGCCTGCCCCCGAAGTACCTTGGGCCAGGGAGTTGATGCCGCCGGAGAGGATGCAGATGATCGAAAAGGAAATCGCGAAGTTGGAGAAAACCCCCATTCGTCGCGAGAGTTGCTGGGCGTAGCCCATGCTGTGCAGCACCTTGACGTCGTCGTCATGGGCGGTGCCGGTATCGGGCTGGCTGGCTGGTTTCATGTGGTTGCCCCTTCAGGTTTTGATACGCATCCACCCGCGCTGACAGCGCCGGATGGCCTGGCTTTCAACCCCTTGTCGTACTGCTCCTGTCACTGCTGGCTAAACCCTGTCCCGGGCCCGCACTCGGGCCAGGGCCAGGTGACTGCTCTACAGGCGGCCGTGGTAGGCCGCGGCGAATATCTGCGCCGCACCCTCGCGGGTCAGAGGCAGCGGATTGCCTCCCGCACAGGGGTCGACCACGGCCATGTCGGCGATCAGGTCGGCCTGGCGATCGTCCACCCCCAGCTCGACCAGGGTATGGGGTACGTCGATGTCCTTGCGCAACTTGAGGACGAAGGCCAGGAAGCTGTCGAACCCGGGGGAGGGCAGGCCCAGGTAGGCCGCCAGGCGGGTGATGCGTTCCTCGATGGCCGGGCGGTTGAACGCCAGCACATAGGGCATGAACGTGGCGTTGGTCATGCCGTGGTGGGTGTCGTACAGCGCCCCCACCGGGTGCGACAGCGCATGCATGCCCCCCAGGCCTTTCTGGAAGGCGGTGGCGCCCATGGCGGCGGCCGCGAGCATGTTGGCCCGCGCTTCGAGGTCCGCCGGGGTGCGCACGGCCCGGACCAGCGCCCCGGCCACCAAACGCATGCCCTCTACCGCAACGCCGTCGGCCATGGGGTGGAAGCCGGGGGCGCAGTAGGCTTCCAGGCAGTGGGCAAAGGCATCCATGCCGGTGCCGGCGGTGACCTTGGCCGGCATGCCGACACTCAGGGCCGGGTCGCTGATGACCACCCGTGGCATCATTTTCGGGTGGAAAATAATGCGTTTGGTGTGGCTGCGCTCATCGATGATCACTGCGGCACGGCCGACTTCCGAGCCGGTCCCGGCGGTGGTGGGCACGGCAATGATCGGCGCGATGCGGCTGGCGTCGGCGCGGGTCCAGTAGTCGCCGATGTCTTCGAAGTCCCAGACCGGCCGGCTCTGGCCACTCATGAACGCGATGAGCTTGCCCATGTCCAGGCCGCTGCCGCCGCCGAAGGCGATCACCCCGTCGTGCTGGCCGCTACGCCAGGCCTGCAACCCACCCGCCAGGTTGGCTTCCACCGGGTTGGGCTTGAGGTCGCTGAACAGCGCCACGCCGAGCCCGGCCGCGCGCAGGGCGTCGACCGCCGCCAGCGTGATCGGCGCCCGAGCCAGGCCGCTGTCGGTGACCAGCAACGGGCGCTGGATGCCCTGGCTGCGGCAGACGTCGGCCAGTTCGGCGATACGCCCGACACCGAAGCGCACGCTGGTGGGGTAGTTCCAGTTTCCCGTCAGGCTCATGGTTCAGATCTCGTGGCGCAGATGAAAGGATTTGGCGCGGGTCAGGTGCTCATAGCCCAGGCTCGACAGGGTGACGCCGCGCCCACTGTTTTTCACCCCGGTCCAGGCCAGGGCCGGGTCCAGATAATCGCAGCGGTTCATGAACAGGGTGCCGGTGTCGATCGCGTTGCCCAGCTGTTCGGCAGTGGCCAGGTCCTGGGTCCAGATCGAGGCGCTGAGGCCGAACTCGCTGTCGTTGATCAGGGCGAGGGCCTCCTCGTCACTGCCCACCGGCATGATGCCGACCACCGGACCAAAACTTTCATCGCGCATCAGCGCCATCCGATGGCTGACATCCACCAGGACCTGGGGCGCGAGGTAGGCACTGCCTGGCACGTCGCTGGGAAAATCTTCGGGCTGGATCAAGGCCCGAGCACCCTGGGCCAGGGCCTGGGCGATCTGTTCGCGGACGAAGTCGGCGGCCTGGGGCGTGACCATCGGGCCTAGCGTGGTAGCTGGGTCCAGCGGGTTGCCCAGTACGTACTGACGGGTCAGGGCGACAAAACGTTCGATGAAGGCTGGGTAGAGGCTGGCAGCGACATAAATGCGCTCGACGGCGCAACAGCTTTGCCCGGAGTTGAAGAAGCTGCCATCCACCAGGTTTTCCACCGCGTGGTCGAGGTGGGCGTCTGCGCGAACGTAGGCCGGGTCCTTGCCGCCGAGCTCCAGGCCGACGCCGAGGAAACCGTCGACGGCCGCCCGTTGCATGTCCTTGCCGCCACTCACGGAACCGGTGAAATTGACCCGCTGCACCTGGCCGCCGGCAATCATCTGCGCGGTATCCAGGTGGCTGAGCAGCAGGTTGTGGAACAGCCCTTCGGGCAGATTGGCGCGGCGAAAGGCTTCGGCAAAACGCTCGCCCACCAGCAGGGTTTGCGAGGCGTGCTTGAGGATCACGCTGTTGCCCGCCATCAGCGCCGGAATAATACTGTTCACGGCGGTCAGGTAGGGGTAGTTCCACGGCGCGACCACCAGCACCGTGCCCAGTGGCTCGCGACTGATCCAGCGGCGAAAGCCGGCGCTCGGTTCAGGCTCGACCGCCGCCAATGCCTGCGGGGCCAGCGCGATCATATGCCGGGCCCGTTCGGCAAAGCCGCGCAGCTCGCCCGCGCCAAAACGCACCGGACGGCCCATCTGCCAGGCCAGCTCCGGGACGATCTCGGCCTGCATCGCCAACATCGCGTCCACGGCGGCGCTGCACAACACCGCACGTTCAGCCAGCGGGCGGCGCTTCCACAGTGCCTGGGCGTTGGCGGCGCTGGCCAGGGCCTGCTCGATCTGCCCGGCATCGGCGTGCTGGCGCTCGGCGTAGACCCGGCCGTCGACCGGGGAAATCAGCTGGATGGTCGAAGTCATGGCGGTCTCAATAGCGCTCGAAGCCGCGCTGCAATTCCCAGTCGGTAATCCGTCGGTCGTACTCTTTCTGCTCCCATTCGGCGGTGTGCACGTAATGGTCGATCACGTCGTCACCGAACGCTTCGCGCAACATGCCCGAGCCCTTGAGCGCGCTGCAGGCCTCACGCAGGGTCTTGGAAACTTCCGGCAAATGGCTGTCGACGTAGGCATCGCCCTCGAAGGGCGGGGCCAGTTCGAGCTGCTCGTCGATCCCGGCCAGGCCCGCGGCGATCAGGGCGGCGAAGGCCAGGTAGGGGTTGAGGTCGGCCCCGCCGATCCGGCATTCGATCCGGATGGATTTGCTGCCCGCGGCGCACAGGCGAAAGCCGGCGGTGCGATTGTCCAGGCTCCAGACGGCTCGCGTGGGCGCAAAGGTGCCGGCCTGGAAGCGCTTGTAGGAGTTGATGTAGGGCGCCAGGAAACAGGTGATGTCGTTGGCGTACTTGAGCTGCCCGGCCACCCAGGCACGCATCAGTTTCGACATGCCGAACTCGGCCTTGGCCTCGAAGAACAGCGGCTTCTTGCCGTTCTTGTCCCACAGTGAATTGTGAATGTGGCTGCTGGAGCCAGCGGCGTCGTAGCGCCACTTGGCCATGAAGGTGATCGCCTTGCCCTGCAGTTGGGCGATCTCCTTGCAGGCGTGCTTGATGATGACGTGGTGGTCGGCCATGGTCAGGGCGTCGGCGTAGCGGATGTTGATCTCTTCCTGCCCCGGGCCCCATTCACCCTTGGAGTTCTCCACGGGAATGCCCGAGGCCTGCAGGTGCTTGCGGATCGCGCGCAGCACCGGCTCCTCGCGGGTGGTCTGCAGGATGTTGTAATCCTCGATGTAGTGCCCGGCGGTTTTTGGCTGGTGGTAGTTGCGCTGGTGGATCGCCTCGTAGCTCTCGTCGAACAGGTAGAACTCCAGTTCCGAGGCGAACATCCCGGTGTAGCCGCGCTGGCGCAGGCGTTCGACCTGTTTCTTGAGGATCGCCCGCGGACTGTGGGGCAGGTCCTGGCGGTGGTGATGGTCGAGCACGTCGCACAGTACCAGGGCCGTGCATTCCAGCCATGGTACGCGGCGCAGGGTGCTCATGTCGGGCTTGAGCACAAAGTCGCCGTAGCCTTTGCTCCAACTGGCAGCCGCATACCCGGGTACCGGCTCCATGTCGATGTCGTCGGCCAGCAGGTAATTGCAGCAGTGGGTTTCTTCGTGGCCGCTGTCGATGAAAAACTCGACCTGGAAGCGTTTGCCCACCAGCCGTCCCTGCATGTCGACCATGCACACCAGCACGGTATCGATTTCGCCATTGGCAGCGGCGCGCTTGAGTGCTTCGAAGCTTAAGAGAGGCTCGGTCATCACGACAAATCCTGCAGCAAGGAGGTGGGCAGTCTGATCAGCCGTTGCAGACGCTCTCCAGAAAACCCCAAAACCTGCAGCATGAGCATCGTGTGCAATGAGCTGCTCAAAGCTTAGCTTACTGTCGCCAAGCGCAAGTCTGGCCGAGCAAAAGCTGGAGAAAAACCGCCCTGGAAGGCCGGTCGTCGCCACTGCTTATGAGCAAGTAGCTGTTTTCAAAGAAAATTGTTGAAAAAAAGCTTCCCAGGCTCGAATAAACTTGGTAAATTTCCGCGCATTCTTGCACTGGCCATTACACGGTCAGCGTGGTGCAAGGGTTCAGCAAGTGAGTGCCCGGCACTCGTCGCTACATCTACAGGGGCGTCGCCAAGCGGTAAGGCAGCAGGTTTTGATCCTGCCATGCGTTGGTTCGAATCCAGCCGCCCCTGCCATTTTCCATAGCAATCTGTCTCGTAAAATCTACTGCGTCGGCCTGGGCCGTGACGCGGGTTTTTCCGTGCCTGGGATTTTTTTCCAGCGGGGGCGGTAGACTGCGGGACTTTTTCCCCCTCAAGCAGGAGCACCCCATGGCTAACCAAGACCTGACCTTCATTCCCGACCCGGACGCCGATTCGATCTCTTGCGACGTTGCCGGTTTCGCTGGCCTGCTGGTCTCGACCCAGATCCCTACCCGCGCCGACGGCAGCCTGGAGCTGGGCGATATCGTGTTGCAGAGCGAGTGCACCTTGCAGGCGCTGAAAGTCGCGCTGGAGAAGGCCGGCAGTTCCATGGACCGGGTGCTGCACCTGACCATCTACCTCACCGACATGGCCGACCGCGCCGCCTTCAACCAGGTGTACCAGCGCTTCTTTGCCAAGCCATGGCCGGTCCGCGCCGCCGTGGGCGTGGCCGCCCTGGCTGTTGAAGGGATGCGCGTGGAAGTCACCGCGATGGCCGCCAAGGCCTGATTTGGCGGGCTCGGACGGCGGCCTTGCCCAGACAGCGGCCGCCACCGGGCTGTACACGGGTGCCGCTCCGGCGATTCGCCGCTACAATGCGCACCTACCGTGACAAGTCGACTAAAAAAATATGTCCCTGCCTAAACATCATCTGGAATTACTCAGCCCCGCCCGCGATGTCGCCATTGCCCGCGAGGCCATTCTGCATGGCGCCGATGCCGTGTACATCGGTGGCCCGAGCTTCGGTGCGCGCCATAACGCCTGCAACGAAGTGAGCGAAATCGCCGGCCTGGTGGAATTTGCCCGGCGCTACCATGCCCGGGTGTTCACCACCATCAATACCATCCTGCACGACAACGAGCTGGAACCGGCCCGCAAGCTGATCCATCAGCTCTACGATGCCGGCGTCGACGCGCTGATCGTCCAGGACCTGGGAGTGATGGAGCTGGATATCCCGCCGATCGAGCTGCATGCCAGCACCCAGACCGACATCCGCACCCTGGCCCGGGCGAAGTTCCTCGACCAGGCTGGTTTCTCCCAACTGGTGCTGGCGCGCGAGCTGAACCTGCAGGAGATTCGCGCGATTGCCGACGAGACCGACGCGGCCATCGAGTTCTTCATCCATGGCGCCTTGTGCGTGGCTTTTTCCGGCCAGTGCAACATCTCCCACGCACAGAACGGCCGCAGCGCCAACCGGGGCGACTGCTCCCAGGCCTGTCGCCTGCCGTATACCCTCAAGGACGACCAGGGCCGCGTGGTCGCCTTCGAGAAGCATTTGCTGTCGATGAAGGACAACAACCAGAGCGCCAACATCCGCGCCCTGGTGGAAGCCGGCGTGCGCTCGTTCAAGATCGAGGGGCGTTACAAGGACATGGGCTACGTGAAGAACATCACGGCCTACTACCGCCAGCGTTTGGACGATGTGCTCGAAGACCGTCCGGACCTGGCCCGCGCCTCCAGCGGCCGCACCGCGCATTTCTTCCTGCCGGACCCGGAAAAGACCTTCCACCGTGGCAGCACCGACTACTTTGTCAGTGACCGCAAGATCGACATTGGCGCCTTCGACACGCCGACCTTTACCGGCCTGCCGGTGGGCATCGTCGAAAAAGTCGGCAAGCGCGACTTGCAAGTGGTCACGCAAGAGCCGCTGTCCAACGGCGACGGCCTCAACGTGCTGATCAAGCGCGAAGTGGTGGGCTTTCGCGCCAACATCGCCGAGGCCAGGGGCGAGTTCGAGGAAGACGGCGAGAAGCGCTACCGCTACCGCGTCGAGCCCAACGAGATGCCAGCGGACTTGTACAAGGCCCGGCCCAATCACCCGCTGAACCGCAACCTGGACCACAACTGGCAGCAAGCCCTGCTCAAGACCTCCGCCGAACGCCGGGTAGGCGTTGACTGGAACGTGCACCTGCGCGAAGAACGCCTGGAGCTGACGGCTACCAGCGAGGAAGGCATCAGTGCCAGCGTCGCCCTCGAAGGCCCGTTCGGCGTCGCCAATAAACCGGAGCAGGCCCTGGAGCAACTGCGCGACCTGCTCGGTCAACTGGGCACCACCCAGTACCACGCCGCAGCGATCAAGCTGGATGCGCCCCAGGCCTACTTCATTCCCAACTCCCAGCTCAAGGCGGCGCGCCGCGACGTCATCGAAGCCCTGACCGCAGCCCGGGTCAGCGCCCACCCCAGGGGTGGTCGCAAGGCCGAGACCAGTCCGCCGCCGGTGTACCCGGAGTCCCACCTGTCGTTCCTGGCCAACGTCTACAACCAGAAAGCCCGGGACTTCTATCATCGCCACGGGGTCAAGCTGATCGACGCGGCCTTCGAGGCCCACGAGGAGACCGGCGAGGTGCCGGTGATGATCACCAAGCACTGCCTGCGGTTCTCCTTCAACCTGTGCCCGAAACAGGCCAAGGGCGTCACCGGCGTGCGCACCAAGGTCGCGCCGATGCAGCTGATCCACGGCGACGAAGTGCTGACCCTGAAGTTCGACTGCAAACCCTGCGAAATGCACGTGGTCGGCAAGATCAAGGGCCACATCCTCGACCTGCCGCAGCCGGGCAGCGGTGTACAGCAGCAGGTGGTCGGGCACATCAGCCCGGCGGACCTGCTCAAGACCATCGTCCGCGCCCCGCACTGAGTGCCGGGCGAACGCGATGCTCCGGCGTCGCGTTCGCCCGGGCAGTCTGCGGTTCAAGCCAAGACCTTTTCCGTTGCCCCCCCATAATGGCCACCCGGATAAGAGCTGCTACGCTTGAACCATTAGCTTTCGACCAAAAGGGGACAGATTTATTTGACTGAGGGAGTCAAATAAATCTGTCCCCTTTTTGCTGCTTTTTGCTTGATGTCGCTCCAGGCCCCAGCAGGAGACAGTCATGCGCAAACTCATCGTTGCCGCGTTCGTCAGCCTGGATGGCGTGATGCAAGCCCCCGGCGGGCCGCAGGAGGATACCTTCGGCGGCTTCCGCTACGGCGGCTGGATCGTGCCTTATGCCGACCCGGAATCGGGCCAGGCGATACAGGCGCTGTTTTCCCAGCCGTTCGAATTGCTGCTGGGGCGCCGTACCTACGACATCTTCGCTGCCTATTGGCCGCAGTACAGCCAGGCCGATGCCAGTCACCGCAACATCGCCGAGCAGTTCAACAGCGTGCCCAAATATGTGGCCACCCATCACCCCGAGACCCTGGCCTGGCACAACAGCCATGGATTGCAGGGCAACCTGACGGAGTCGATACGCTCGCTCAAACAGGGTCAGGGCGGTCAACTGCTGACCCAGGGCAGCGGTGATCTGGTGCGCCAACTGCTGGCCGCAGGCCTGGTGGATGAACTGCGGCTGATGATATTTCCCATCCTGCTGGGCAAGGGCAAGCGCCTGTTCGACCACGGCGCCCAAGCGGCGGCTTTCACCCTTATGGAGTCGAACAGCACCCCCGGCGGCGTGCTGCTCACCCGTTATGAACGGTGCGGCGAGGTGCGCACGGGAACCTTTGACGAGCCCGGAGCAAGCCGCTAAACGCGTTACTCTTCGTCCGCGCTGACCTCCTTCCAGCTGTCATCCGGGTCAAAGAGGGTCATCTCCTGGGCCAGCTTCTCGCTGTCCGGTCCCAGGTCTTTTTCGAACACCTGGCCGTCATGGCTGATCATGAAGCTCATCACCCCGGTGTCCGCGTACTTCGCCGGCCAGGCGATCAGGGCAAAACCCCGGCTCATCTTGTCGCCGATCAGGTAGCTGTAGGCGCCGCCCGGTGCCGATGGTCCCTGGCCATGCAGGATACGAAAGTGATAACCGTGCCAGTCCTCGCCGGCAACGGTCTTGCCGAAGGAGGGGCCCAACGGGCTGATCTGGCCGCTGTCGTCGTCTGCCCAATAGAGCCCGTCATGCTGGCCCGGGTGGCTGAAGAGGTGTTGCGCATACTCCAGGGCGCCATCGCCGTCACGGTCGATTGACGCATACTCCATCTGCGCATCGTGATAGGCCAGCGCCGCCTGCACGGCGGAGAGTTCGTTGCGGCCTATGCGCCGGGCCCGGACTTCGGCGCTGCCGGCCTTGATGTCGAAGCGCCAACCGTTGGCGCTTTTGACCAGGGGGATCGGCAGCGTCCAGTGGTTGCTGCCCACCGACAGCAGCGCCTTGTCGTCGCTGCTTTTCTCGATCTGATGCTGTTCGTGGTACTGCTTGATGAACGCATCGACATCCTGGCGCTCGGCGCCTTCACGGGGGATGAAACTGCGCCATTCATTGCCCAGCAACGCCGTCAGGCGCTCGTGATCGGCGTGTTTGCTGCCCAGCGCTTCGACGAACGCCTGGGCGGCCTGTTCTGGCGTGGCAAATTCCTGCTGGGCGCTGGCCAGGCATGCCCAGGCCAGGCCGGCAGTCAGCGCCAGGGCATGCCGCAGTCGGCTGGTCAGTGGCTTGATACGAGGATGGTTATTCAACGACGGCTCCCCCGTTGACGCGCGGGTGCGCTGGATGGTCGGCTGACTTGATGGCCAGCGGGCCGCGAGGCACTGGGGCGCTGCGCGGAGACTTGGCTGGCACGGCCACGATTGGCTTGGGCGTTGACCTGGGACGGTGAGCGCGCGCCGGCGAAGGCATTGTTGCGCGCCGCGCCCTGAGTGGCGGCCGGGCGTTTTTGCGTGGTTTGCCGTGCCTGCGCGGGACGCTGGTCGCGCGGGTTGACCTGCGGGTTCTGTTTGCGCTGCTGCTGATTGTCGCGGGTGGTCCTGGGCGTGCCCTGGCTTCGGTCCGTGGTCCGTGGCCGCTCGTTACCCGCTTGCATGCGGTTGCCCGCCGAGGCGCCGGACTGGGCTTCGCGCACCCGGTCACGGGCTTCGCGGTTGCTGGTAGCCGGACGTTCGATACCGTGCTTGTCCATCGAGGTGCGGGCTTTTTCCCGAGCCTGGGCGCGCTGGGCGTTGTCCCCACGGTAGGCCTCGCGCTGAGTGGCGCCATCCAGTTGGCGACCGTATTGCTGGCGGCTGCGGCTGTCACGATAAGGCACGCCATTGCGGTGCGCGGCGTTGTGCTGCCAGGTGTTCTGATTGTTGCCGATACGGTTGTTGGCATTGATGTTGTTGTAGCGATCGACGTCGATGTCGATATCGTTGTCGTCCCAGTCACACTCGCCCCACAACGCCCCGACGATCGCCACCCCGGTGCCGAACGCCAGCCCGGCCATCAGTGCCGAACCCGGATAATAGGCGGGCGGCGGCGGGTAGTAGGCCGGCGGCGAGGCCGGGTAGGGCCAGGTGCCGTAGGTGGTCGTCGGGTTATAGGCGGGCACGTACACCACCTGCGGGTCGGCGGGTTGGATGATGATGGTCGAGGTGCTGCTGGCCGGGGCGGGCGCCGAACTGCTGGCGCTGGCGGCCGGAGCCGGAGCCGGTGCCTGCACCGTGACGTTCTGGTACTGGTTGCTCTGCAGGTTGCCGGCGGTTTGCGCCTGGCGACGCAAGCGTTGCACACCCTCCATGACATCGTCGGGCTGCGCGAGGAACGCATCCCCCAGGCGTTGCACCCACACCGGATCCTGGCCCAGCGTGACCATGACCTGGGGAAACGCGACCAGTGCCTGCACGCTCGGGTCCCATGGCTGGCTCGCCACCTGCTTGACCGCATCATCGCCCTTGGCGTCCGGGTGGGCCTTGGACCAGGTCACCGCCTCGGCGATTTCCCCGGGGTAGGTGCTGGCCATCAGCAGTTGGGCCAGCAGGGGGTCGGGATACAGGGCAATGGGCGCCAGCATCTGGTCCAACTGCTCCTGGCTAAACACCGGGTCCTTGGCCGCTGCCGTGACCGGCGCGGCAGCAGTGGTGCTGGCGGGTGGGCTGGCGGCCGGCGCCACGCCTTGTGCCTGGCTGGCCGCTGCACTGACAAAAAGGACGGCTGAGAAGGCGTAAATGAATGGAATGCGCATTGCAACTCCATGGGCTCAGGCAGGTTGAGAGGGGTCAAGCAAAACCAGGGAAGTGTCAGCCGACTGGGCAAGCCGCGGGCGTCGCTGTCGAGGCCGTTCGCTAATAGTAGCAAAGCTGGAAAATCTGTCCGAAAACCCCTGTGCTTTCCTGCATTCGAAGCCTGTTCGAGCGTCTCGCACGGCAGAGGATGGCTACTACTGGGTGGGAACTATTCCCCCCCAACGCTAAGCTAGCGCCAGCCCCCGGAGCCCCACCCAAAAAAGGATCAACATGACACTAACGGCCAAAACCCTGCTCGAGGTCGCACTGGCCAACCCCGTCAACGCACTGATCACCGCCCGCCTGCCCGCACTCGGCCTGAACCAATGCATGCTCACCGCCGGCTGCCTGTTCCAGGCCATCTGGAACCAACAGGCGCGACGCCCCCTGGACTGGGGCGTAAAGGACTACGACATCTTCTACTTCGACCCAGACCTGTCCTGGGAAGCCGAAGACCAGGTGATCCAGGCCGGCCGCCGGCTGTTCCACGACCTCGACGTCAACATCGAATTGAAGAACCAGGCCCGCGTCCACCTGTGGTACCGCCAGCGATTCGGCAGCGACTATCCGCAACTGCACTCCACCCGGGACGGCGTCGACCGCTACCTGATCGCCGGCACCTGCATCGGCCTGGACATCACCACCGGCGAACTCTACGCCCCCCATGGCCTGGGCGACACGGAGCAGGGGCTACTGCGGATCAACCGGAAAAACCCCAAGCCGCAGTTGTTTGCGCAGAAGGCGCAGAGTTATCAGGAGCGCTGGCCTTGGTTGAGGGTGGTTGATTCCGGCTGTTGAGCGCCATCAACCTTGCTTGCCAACACCGGGACCTCACTCCGATTGGTCCCGGCTTCCATGACCGCCACCAGATCCTTGGCCCCCAAGCCCCATTTGCTGATGACTTTAAAGGCATCGGTGAAAGACACATCCAGCGGATGCACGCGGCTCGCTTCTAGCACATAGATGGCGCCGGCCAATGGCGTGGGTACCGAAGGGACGAAGATGGTGTAGCGGCCGTCCTCGAACACTTCAATGATGAACGCCGGGACCAGCGCATCTTCGATTTCGACCAAGGCCGGCTTCCAGACGTTCTGCCGGCTATCTCCCGCCACTTGCTGGGTCAGGCTACGGAACAGGCTGTAGCCGGGGATCTTTTCAAACAAGCCCCTTTCCGCCCGCCCGCGCGCGGGTGCGTTCGCCCAAGCCGGTACGCAGGGCGGCGCCAATCAAGAAGCAGATCAACAACACCAGGATCAGCGATAACAGCTGCTCGGCAGGCAGCCATTCCGGCAACAGCTGGGAGAAGGGCCGCACCAATTGTCCCAGCGACTTCATGCCCTTGAGCAGCACCAGGATCGCGAGGTAAATGGGGACGATAACGAGCAGACCAGCAAGTACCCGTTTGGCGAAGTACGCGAGTGCCGTCTTCATATGCACCGCCTTTGTCGGGATTGGCGGAATTGGGCCGCGCCCCTTGATCGCCCCGACAGTTGCAGTGCACGGCGCTCCAATCAACACGCCGCGCAGCAACAACCGCTCACCGAAGGATCAACCTGTCCTGACCCCACAGCAAAGCGCGGGGGTGAGATTTACGTAGCTAGTACTTGATCTCACGCGCAGTGTCGCGCGTATCTTGTTTGGTATCGCGCTTGTCCTGGCGGCAATCGGCGCGACTCTTTTCGTCGCCTTCCTTGCAGCCCTCCATGCAAGGGCACCAGAGGAAAACAGCTCAATATTTAACAATGGGAGTCCACCTTACTTATGAAAAACTCAGATTGATGCTTACGGCGTATTTGGTGTCACAAACACACCTGAATGGCCCCTTCTGGCCGTTTGTTGTCTGTCACGACAGGCAGCAAACAACCCAAAGCGCCCCGTCGCAACGTTGCATGGCCACACGCTATCATGCCAGTGCTATTCGTCCACGCTGACGCCCGATCCCCCTAATTCGCTGGGGACATCCTTGAGCTTGGGCAGCCCATCCTTGATGCGCATCCTGGTCTCCTGATAGTGGACGTGAACGCCTGGCGAATAGGCGAGATCCGGGATGACAGCGGCATACACGTCGATGAGCCCCATCCCCGGGTGTTCGGTGAAGAGGTGCCCGCCGCAACGCTTGCACCACTTGCGATAACTCTGCGGTGTCTTGTTGTAGGTACCAATGTTGTCGGCCCCCCGAGTGACTTGCACCGCTTCGGGTTTCCACAGCGTGAAGGCATTGACCGGCGCAGCTGACCAATGCCGACACGATTCGCAATGACAATAGCCCATTGCCTCTGGCTCACCGCTGACGGTGAACTCGACTGCGCCGCAAAAACAACTGCCGTTGTACGACCTTTGAATGCTCATAGAAGACTCCTTCATTAGTTATTGCACATACCGTCGAAGTTGAGATGGATCGCCTGAGCGTTGGTTAGCTTCACCCGTCGATGTAGCGCACTGCTGTCGCCGGCGTGCGTCGCACTTGCAGTTCGAAAATGTCAGGGCGTGCATAGTGCCCGGTGACGTCGAGCGTGCGCCGCGCTGGCGCCACGAGTGAGGCGTCTATGTCCGCATACAGAATGCCTGCCTCTCGGTGTAATGGACCGGCTGTAATCCGGCCTTGAGGGTTGACCACCACCGAGTCGCCGTCGTTGATCCACTCATCCGGATCGGGAAACAGTTGCAGGCGAGCCGGAAAGTCATCGGGAATATCGCTGCCGCGCAGCGAGGTACCACTGCCGAGCACCCAGCATCGACCTTCGAGTGCAATGTGACGCATCGTGCTGATCCATCCTTCGCCGGTGTCGTAAGTGGGGGCGACGTAGATTTCCACTCCCTGGGCATATAAAGAGTAGCGCGCCAGGGGCATGTAGTTTTCCCAGCAGATGAGCGTACCAATGCGGCCGACGGGTGTATCGACCGTATGCAACCCTGACGCATCACCGAAACCATGGACCATGCGCTCGGGGTTCGTTGGCATCAGCTTGCGATGCCGGTTGAGCACTTCGCCGTTCGTGCCGATAACGACTACGCTGTTATAGAGCGTGCCGCCTCCATTACTCCGCTCGCATTCATTGATACCGCATACGATTGTCACGGCATGGGCGCTGGCGGCCTCGCACAATTGGTCCAGATCACCGCTCGCGATATCGACGGCGTTGGCCTGCAGGCGCGTGTGCAACTGGCCCATTAATGCTCCGTCTTTTCCCGCCGCGAGCCGCCAGATCCACGATGGGTACCCTGGAATGAACGATTCGGGCAAAACAATTAACGAGGCTCCCGCCGCCGCAGCCTCACTGACCGATTGCACGGCTCGGGCGATCGTCGCGCTGCGATCGAGCAGCACTGGTGGCCGCTGAATGATGGCTATCTTGGTCATGGCGTTCTCCTGAGACGGTGGCTTTCGCAGGTTTCAGCGTGCGCGTGGCGTAGTCGAGTGGCTAGTTCAGAATCTGAAGCGTTGTAGTTGCGGAGTACAGACGATGGATGAAAGCTACGGTCAGTTCTGTACGGTCGCGCGCGGTGCTGAAGCACTGTGCGAGCGCTGGACGCCATTGGTCGTGCGCGAGCTGCTGTGCGGCAGTAAACGCTTCAATGAACTGCACCGCGGCGTACCACGGATGTCCACCAGCTTGCTGGCACAGCGGCTGCGCCACCTGGAAGACATCGGTGTAATTCAGCGCACGGCCGCCGGCAAAGTCTGGGAGTACAGCCTGACCGAGGCAGGTGAGGATCTGCGCCCCATCATTATGGCGCTAGGCCATTGGGGCGCGCGTTGGATAGGCAGTCGCCTTCGCGATAACGAACTCGACGCGGGCCTGCTCATGTGGGACGTGCGCCGGTTCGCGCGCATTGAGATGTTCCCGTCCCGGTTGGTGGTCATTCACTTCAGGTTCCGCGACGCGCGTTCCGGCGAGCAAGAGTGGTGGCTCGTGGTCGAACATGGTGTGGCCGATCTGTGCCGTGACGACCCAGGGCGCGAACTCACGCTCGTCGTGGACTCTAGCGTGCGTGCGTTGACCGAGGTGTGGACTGGCGATCGCACACCAAGGGAGGTGCTTCAGTCGCGGGAGCTGCGTGTGGACGGCGCTGTGCAGGATGCGCAAAACCTGTGGCGCTGGCTTGGCACGAGTGCGTTCGCCGGCACCCGGAGCGCTGCAATCCAGCCTTTACAATAGCCATCGAGAAAAGTAAGCGTTTGACCGTCCGCTTTTGGCCGGTTAGCGACGGTCTGACTTCGACCGTCGCTATACATGGTCAAACCTCAGTCTGTTCCGCCATTTCCAGGGCGTCATCGACCTCAATCCCCAGGTATCGCACAGTGCTCTCCAGCTTCGTATGGCCGAGCAGCAACTGAACCGCACGCAGGTTCTTCGTCCTGCGATAGATCAGTGATGCTTTCGTACGTCTCATTGTGTGTGTGCCATACATCGCTGGATCAAGGCCTACGGCTTTCACCCAGCCTTTGACGATACGAGCGTATTGACGAGTAGATAGATGGTCTGAAGTATGCAGCCGGCTAGGAAAAAGGCAGTCCTCGCTGTGTAGCTGGGCCCGGTGTATCCAGGCCGCGAGAGCAGACCGTGTTTGCTCAGTGATCTCAAACTGTACAGGCCGCTGCGTTTTCTGCTGCATCACCATGGCTCGTGATGATACGTGCTCGCCATGAGCGACATCGCGCACGCGGAGCTTGGTTAAGTCGCAGGCTCGAAGCTTGCTGTCGATGGCCAGATCGAAGAGAGCCAGATCTCGGGTTCTTTCCGCAATTTGAAGCCTTACTCGGATGGCCCAGATATCGCTCAGTTGGAGTGGGGTTTTCTGCCCGACCAATTTCCCTCTGTTCCAGGGCTGACGGATGCAGGTAGCGATGATGGCCGATAGCGACCTCCCCACCAACCTTTCCGATCCCCCCTCACCGCAAACTCCAGGAAACCCCCGCATAAACCCCAAACCCCTCCCCAGGCGTCGACCGTGCCGCATCCAACCCCCGATCGTCATACCCCGGCGTAACCGTCGCCGCATACCGTTTATCCGTCAAATTACGCAGGTCGAGCCAGGTTTGCCAGTCGCCCTTGGGGGCGTTGTAGCCCAGGGTGGCGCCGAAGAGGGCGTAGGGGTCGGCGTATTCGCTGTTGGCGTAGTCGACGGCGACTTTGGACACCAGTTGGCTGTTGATGGCGGCGAAGAAGCCCAGGGGCCAGTCGTAGCGCAGTTCGCCCTGGTAGTAGTGCATCGGCAGGCCGGGCAGGCGGTTGTCGTCGAAGTGGTCGTCGTCGCGGTAGTGGAAGTCGCTGAAGGTGTAGCTCTGGCGCAGGCTCAGTTGTTCGCCGGTTGGCGCTGCCCACAGGGTGCTGTGCAGGCTGGCTTCGACGCCCTGGTGCACGGTGGGGCTGGCGTTGAGTTCGTAGGGGGTGACGGCGTTGGCGTCCGGCAGGACCGAGAGCAGTTCATGGCGGACCTGGGCGTAGTACCAGGACAGGCTCCATTGGCCGAGGGCGGCAGCGCCGCGCCCGCCGAGTTCGAGGGTGGTGGCGGTCTGGTTTTGCAGTTCGATCGGGTCGCGCTGGGTGCCGGTGGCGGGACCGCTACCTGCCGGGAAACGAATGTTGGAGCTGTAGATCAGCGACCAGGGGTGGGGCGCTTCCACCGAGCGGCTGAGGTTGCCGAACACTTGCACGCCGGGTGTCAGCTGGTAGCGCAGGCCCAGGCGGGCGGCGTAGTCCCAGTCGTGTTGGCTGGTCTTGCCGCCTTCCTGCGGGTAGGTGACGGCGCTTTCGCGGCGGGTGTAGAGGGCGGCGAGGCCGGTGGTCAGCCACAGGTCGTCGGCGATTTCCAGGTCGTTGCCGGCGTGCAGCACCGAGTCCGAACCCTGGTAGGTGAAGTCGCGCATCGGCGTGCCCGGGGCGTAGCCTGCGGTGTTGCCGGTGGGGATGCGCACTTCTTCGCTGGCGCCGGCGTTGGGCAGGTGCTTGGTGGTGCGCAGGCCGAGGGTGCTCTGGCTTTCCAGGCCCCAGAGGGTGTCGCGGCGCTTGTAGTCGAAGGTGCCGCTGACATCGCTGTAGGCGACTTTCAGGCGGTTCGGTCCTTCGCGCAGGTCCATCGGGTAGTCGTGGTAGACCAGGCCGGTCTGGATGCTCGAATCGTCGTCGATGTAGTAGGTGGTCTTGTTGCCGATGAAGGTGCTGCCCGGTTGCTCGCGGCGATCGTCGCGCGCCACGTAGGCGGGGTTGGCGGCCCGTGGGTCGTGCTCGATCGAGTACTTGCTGACCCGCCCGGCCAGGTCGTTGTCGGTCTGGCGGTAGCGCAGGTAGAAGCGGGTTTCCAGGTTCGGGTTGAAGCGGTAGCCGAGGTTGGCGATGAGCCCCTGGCTGTCGCTGGCGGTGTGATCCTGGTAGCCATCGGAGCGGGCGTCGGTCACGGCCAGGTAGTAGTCGAAGTCGCCCAGCACCTGGCCGGAACTGATCTGGCGTTGCTGGTAGCCGTGGCTGCCGATTCCGTAGCGCACTTGCAACAGCGGCGAGTCATAGCCGGTGTGGCTGACGTAGTCGATGGCGCCGCCCAGGGCCAGGGCACCGCGGTCGAAACCATTGGCACCGCGCAGCACTTCCACGTGATTGAGCCACAGTGGTTCGAGCAGTTCATAGGGGGTGCCGCCGGGACCGGTCAGGGGCAGGCCGTCGAGCATGGCGTACAGTCCCGAGGCGTGGGCGCCCGGGGCGCGGTTGATCCCCGAGCCACGGATCGAGATCTTGACCCCTTCGTTGCCCGCGGACTGGGCGTAGATCCCGGGCTGATAGGCCAGCACATCCTGGTTGCTGGCCACCCGGCCCTGGAGCGGGCGGCGCAGGTCGACCACGTTGCTGCCACCGGGCACCTCGGCCAGCCGAGCCTTGGCTTCGTCCACCGAGGCGTCTGCGTCGCTGCGCTCCTCGGCACCGATCAGTACCTGGTCCAATTCCAGGCCCTGCGCCTCGGCCATGGCCGGACAGACCAGGGCCAGGCCCAGTAATGCAGTGGGCAAGGATTTGGGCGCGGGCATCGGGCGAACTCCAGACGGAAAGGGGGCGGGCAGTAAACAACTGCGACGCCGGGCAGGCTATGGGAAACACATGCAGAAACGGTTTTTTACCTTGAATTTCAGTGGCTTGCCTGCCAGATCATGGTCTGGACCAGGATCTGCGGATGGCTGGCCAAGGGGCTTGCTGATCCTGAGTAAACCCCCATCCTGCCATGGGGCGACTAACGGTGCAGCTAGAATGAACCGGTCTGTGCCAATTCTGGAGAAGCAAAATGGTCAGCAAAAATACGATCTGCCTGTGGTACGACGGCGATGCCCTGGACGCGGCGACTTTCTACGCCAAGACCTTCCCGGACAGCGCGGTAGGCGCTGTGCATCGTGCGCCCGGCGATTACCCGGCGGGCAAGCAGGGCGATGTGTTGACGGTGCAGTTCAACGTGATGGGCATCCCGTGCCTGGGGCTCAACGGCGGGCCGGCGTTCAAGCATAACGAGGCGTTTTCGTTCCAGGTCGCGACCGACGACCAGGCCGAAACCGACCACCTGTGGGACGCGATTGTCGGCAACGGCGGCGAGGCCAGCGCCTGTGGCTGGTGCAAGGACCGCTGGGGGCTGTCGTGGCAGATCACCCCACGGGTGCTCACGGCGGCCTTCACCCACCCCGATCGAGCGGTGGCCAAGCGCGCCTTCGCCGCGATGATGGAGATGGGCAAAATCGATGTCGCCGCCATTGAGGCTGCGGTCAAGGGTTAACCCGCGTCAACCGGGGGCAGGGCAGGTCGCCTGTCCTGGCCCCCACCTCTGCAGCATCCGGTCTTATACAGCCTGACCTTCAGGCTCATCCCCCCTGATTACCCGACCTTGCGCCGAGCAGCCGCGAGCGCGATCTTTCCGCTTGCGGGTAAATCAATATGGTTATATCGTAATTAGACATCAACTATTGCATAGAGATAACCATGTCAAACATTGTGCTAGAAACTCAAGGTTCCGTGGCAGTTATCACCCTCAATCGCCCGGCAGTCTTGAATGCATGGACCACCGCCATGCGTAACGAAATCATCGACGCCTTGCTGGCCTACGACGCCGACGCGTCGATCAAGGCCGTGATCATGACCGGCACGGGGGACCGTGCTTTTTCGGCGGGGCAGGACCTTTCCGAAGCCCATGATTTTGATGGCGAGCGCGCTGTGCAATGGGTCGGTGAGTGGGAACGCTACTACGCCACCTTGCGCGGGCTGTCCAAGCCACTGGTCATGGCCCTGAACGGCACGGCGGCGGGTTCGGCCTTCCAGGTCGCGCTGCTGGGGGATATCCGGGTCGGCCATCCGGGCGTGCGCATGGGGCAGCCGGAGATCAACTCGGGCATTCCGAGCACCACCGGGCCGTGGATCATGAACAGCATGCTGGGCATGTCGCGGACCATCGAGCTGACCCTGACAGGGCGCCTGATGGACGCCGAGGAGTGCCACCGCATCGGCCTGATCCACCACCTGGTCCCGGCCGAGCAAGTGTTCGCCAAAGCCCTGCAGGTGGCCAACGAGTTGGCCGCAAAACCGCCGGTGGCCATGCGCCTGGACAAGCAGCGTTTCCGCGAAATGAGCGACCCCGACTTCAAGAGCGCCATCGAAGCTGGCCAGCGCCTGCAGAAAGAAGCGTACGAGTCCGGTGAACCGGCGCGCATGATGGAAGCGTTCTTCCAGCAACGGGCCAAGCAGGCCTGATTCACCCCTGGTGACTCGCCGCCGGCCTAGTGGGCCGGTGGCTACAACAATGCGCACGGCGGCGGCAACGTACCCTCACCGGCAACCCCCACGACCTTGTGAACTGCCGATGTCTTCGCCTTTTATCGATGCTTTCGTTTTTCGCAGGAGTCCTTCATGAATAACCCAGAAAGCCCTGACCGTCGAAATCTGCTCAAGGCCGGCATGACCCTCGCACTGGCCTGCAGCCTGCCGAGCGTGGTCCGCGCCAGCGCGCGGCAGATTATTGTTTCCGACCCCGGCGGCCCCTACACCAAGGCCTATCGCACCGCGTTCTACGACCCCTTTGAGCAAGCCACCGGAATCAAGGTGATCAGCGTCGCGCGCGAAGCGCAGCCGGTCGCGCAGCTCGCGGCCATGGTCAAGACCCGCAACTTCGTCTGGGACGTCACCACCCTGACCATCTCGGCGGACATCCCCTACCTGGAAAGCCAGGGCTTCCTCGAGCCGATCGGCTTGAGCCGCGAAGAGTTTCCGGACCTGCTGCCGGAGGCCATCACCCCGAACTTCCTTGGCGTCGATGTGTACTCCACCGTATTGGCTTACCGCACCGACACTTTTGCCAACAACGCCCCGCAGTCCTGGGCGGATTTCTGGAACGTCGAGAAATTCCCCGGCCGTCGCTGCCTGCGCCGCAGTCCGCTGGACACCCTGGAACAGGCACTGCTGGCCGACGGCGTCGAGCTGGACGCGCTGTATCCGCTGGATGTCGACCGGGCCTTCAAGAGCCTGGACCGGATCAAGCCGCACATCGACCTGTGGTGGACCTCCGGGGCCCAGGCCATGCAAGCGATCCAGAGCGGCGAAGTGGACCTGATCTCGATCTGGAACGGGCGCGCCCAGGCCGCGCTGGAGAACGGCGCACCGGTGCAGATCGTGTGGAACCAGGGCCTGTACTCCATCGAGGGCTGGGCGATTCCCAAAGGTACCCCGCGCGCCGAGATGGCCAAGCAATTCGTGCGCTTTTGCGCCGATGCCAAGCGCCAGGCCGCCTTCACCGATGACCTGGCCTACGGCCCGACCAACCGCAAGTCCTTCGAGCAGATCCCCGCCGAACGGGCCGCGCTGCTGCCCACCGCGCCGCAGAACCTGAAGAACATGCGCCTGCCCAGCCCGCAATGGTGGGAAGCCAACCGCACTCAGGTGACTGAACGTTTCAACGCCTGGATCTTGTCGTAAGGGAGTCGTTGCATGAGCGTAAAACTCGAAACACGTGGCCTGGGCAAGACCTATGGCCAGTTCGTCGCGCTGCAGCCCACCGATATCCAGGTGCGCGAAGGGGAGTTCCTGACCCTCCTGGGGCCTTCGGGCTCAGGCAAGTCGACCCTGCTGCAAATGATCTCCGGGCTGGTGCCGCCTAGCAGTGGGCAGTTGTTGATCGACGGCCAGGAGGCCACCCACATCGCCCCCGGCAAACGCGGGATCGGCCTGGTGTTCCAGAGCTATGCGCTGTTTCCCCACATGAGCGTGCGCGACAACGTCGCCTATGGCCTGCGCATGCGCAAGTACCCCAAGCGCGAGCTGGAAACCGCGGTCGATGCGGCGCTGGAAATGGTGCGCATGCACGAGTTCGCCCATCGTTATCCCAGCGAGCTGTCCGGCGGCCAACAGCAGCGTATTGCCCTGGCGCGCTGCTTCGCCTATCGGCCGTCGGTGATCCTGCTGGACGAACCCCTGGGGGCGCTGGACAAGAACCTGCGCGAGCACATGCAGCTGGAAATCCGCCGCATGCACAAGGAGCTGGGCGCGACCTTCATCTATGTGACCCACGACCAGGAAGAGGCGCTGACGCTGTCGGATCGCATCTGCCTGATGAACAAGGCGCGCATTGAACAACTGGCCACGCCCCTGGAACTCTACGACCGCCCGGCCAGCCTGTTCGCCGCCGAGTTCATCGGCCACTCCAACGTGCTGCAGGGCAAGCGCACCAGTGCCAGCCAACTGCACGTCGAAGGGCGCCTGCTGGAACTCAGCGGCTGCATCGGTCACGTGGTGTCGGCCAAGGTCGACAGCGCGGACCACTTCGTCCTGGTGCGCCCGGAAGCGGCGCGCCTGACGGAACCGAGTGCCGGTCTGCTGGTGGGCAGTGTCGATGAATGCGTGTTCCTCGGCAGCGATACCCGGGCGCTGATTCGCCTGCCGTCGGGAGCCCGGTTCAGCGTGCGCTGTGCCCGCCACATCAACCCGCGGGTCGGCGATGACGTGGGCATCACCTGGGACGCCCACCGTGCCACCTTGTTGCCCGCGCAGGTGCAGCCATGAGCCTGCCTAGACGCCTGTTGCCGGCGATCCCGGCCCTGTTGTTCCTCGCGGTGTTCTTTCTGTTGCCGGTCGCCGAAATGCTCATGGGCAGCTTTCAGGACAGCGCCGGCGACCTGAGCCTGGGCAACTTCGAACGCATTGCCGCGACGCCGGTCTATGGCCGGGTGCTGGGTATCACCTTCTGGATCTCGGCGCTGACAGCGATCCTTTCGGTGCTGCTGGCCTACCCGGTGACCTACCTGCTGACGCGCTTGTCGCCCAAGGGCCGCGAGCGCTGGATGCTGTGGATCATGCTGCCGTTCTGGACCAGTTACCTGGTCAAGACGTACGCCTGGATGCTGCTGTTGTCGCGCAAGGGCCTGGTCACCAGCCTGGTGGCGCAGTTCATCGACAACCCGGCCGGGATGGTCCCGGCCCTGTCCGGCGTGCTGATCGGCATGGTCCACTCGATGCTGCCGCTGGCGGTCATTACCTTGCTGCCGATCATGCGCAGCATCGATCAGCGCCTGGCACCCGCCGCGCAAACCCTCGGCGCCAGTGGCCCGATGAGTTTCTTCAGTATCTTCCTGCCCCTGTCGGCCCCGGGTATCGCCGCCGCTGCGCTGCTGGTGTTCATTACCAGCCTGGGCTTTTTCATCGTCCCGGCGCTGCTGGGTTCGCCGCGGGAAATGATGGTTGCCCAACTGGTGATCTCCTCGGTGCTCGACCTGTTCGACATGCACTTTGCCGGCGCGCTGTCGGTGGTGTTGCTGATCTGCTCGTTGCTGGTGTTCGTGATCTACGACCGGGTCGCGGGGCTGTCTTCCCTCGGCGGCGAAGCCCCCAAGGGCCGCCAGTCCGGCCTGGGCCTGCGGCTGTTGTTCGCCATCGGGCATTTCTGCTCGCGCTTCAGCTCCGGGCGCCAGCGCGGCGGTGATGGGGTGGTGCTGCCGGGCTACAGTGTGCTGCTGGTGTTGCTGCTGATCCTGCCGGTGCTGGTGGTGATTCCCCTGGCCTTTACCAGCAGTCCGTTCATTGCGTTCCCGCCCAAGCTCTACAGCTTCAAGTGGTTCATCGAGTTCTTTACCTCGCCGGTATGGCAGGCGGCATTGCTGCGCTCCTTTGGCGTGGGGGTGGCGACGGCGTTGCTGGCGCTGGTGCTCGGGTTTGGCGCGACCATGGCCATGACCCGTATGTCGGCGCGCTGGCGCAAAGGCCTGTTCGCCCTGTTCATCGCGCCGCTGATCGTGCCGCGCATCGTCATCGCCCTCGGCTTGCTGTACCTGTTCTCCCGGGTGGGCCTGGCCGGCAAGGACCTGGGCCTGGTGCTCGGGCATACGGTGCTGGCGTTGCCCTATGTGGTGGTGACCCTGGCCGCTGCCTTTCGCCAATACGACATGCGCCTGGACGATGCGGCCCGGATCCTCGGTGCCGGCACCTTCACCCGGTTGCGCACGGTGACCCTGCCGCTGATGGCGGGCAGCCTGATGTCGGCGTTCCTGCTGGCGTTCATTACCTCGTTCGACGACCTGACTGTCGCGATCTTCGTCAGTGGCGGGATCAACACCACCTTGCCCAAGCAAATGTGGGACAGCATCCAGTTGGCGCTTACGCCGACGCTGGCGGCGGTCTCTACCACGCTGCTGGGCTTCATCGTGCTGTTCGTGGTGGTCGCCCAATGGGTCGCGCGACGCTCTCTTTCCAAACGCCAAGGCTCTTGAACGATGCAAAACTTTCCTAGCGAATTTTTCCCCCAGCGCATCACCCACGACGCACTGACGGCCGCGCCGCTGATATATGCCGGCCTGATGAACGATGACCGCCGGGTGCGTATCACCTTCGAGGGGCGCTCGCTGCAAACTGCCGAGCTGCGGGCCAGGGTCGCGGCCCTGCAGGCGGTGTTGGCCGCGCAAGGGCTGCGCCCCGGGCAACGGGTGGCGGTGATGCTGGGCAACAGCGACCAGCAGATTGTGCTGATCTACGCGTTGATTTTGTCCGGGCTGGTGTGGATTCCAATCAACACCCGGCTGCGCGGCCCGGGGCTGGATTATCCGTTCGAACATGCTCGGCCCGAGCTGGTGGTGGCGGACGCCGAGTTCGAGCCGCTGCTGCGCCAGGGGGCGGCCGCTGCTTTGCCGTACCAGTCGATCACGGCCTTGCAGCGCGCCGCAGAAGGGTACCCGGATGCGCCGCTGCAATGGCTGGACAGCGCCAGTGATGCGCCGCTGTGCCTGATCTACACCTCGGGGACCACCGGTGCCCCCAAGGGTGTGATCTTTACCCATCGGATGATGCGCATCGCCGGCGAAGCGGTGTTGTTGGTGGCCGACGTGCAGGCGGGCGATCGCTTGCTGTTGTGGGAGCCCTTGTGCCATATCGGCGGTGCGCAGATGTTGCTCCTGCCGTTCCTGGCCGACGTCCAGCTGAACGTGGTGCAGCGTTTTTCCGCGAGTCGTTTCTGGGCCCAATGCGCAGCGGTCGGGGCCACGCAGTTGCACTACCTGGGCGGGGTGCTGGACATCCTCATGCAGCAGGAGGCCGCCACCTGGCCGGCCGCCCATAGCCTGCGCACGTTGTGGGGAGCGGGGGTTTCCCTGAACAACTGGGCGGCCATCGAACAGCGTTTCGGCTGCCAGTTGCGCGAGTGCTACGGCATGACCGAATGCGCCAGCTTCGCCACCCTCAATCGCAACAACAAGCCGGGTTCCGTGGGCCAGCCGCTGCCCTGGTTGACCCTGGAATTACTGGACGCCGATAACCAACCGGTCGACGTTGGCCAGTTGGGCGAGATCGTCCTCTCCAGCAGCGTGGAGGGCGTGTTCCTGCCTGGCTACCTGGATAACCCCGAGGCCACTGCCCAGGCGCTGCGCAATGGGCGTTTGTACACCGGCGACATGGCCCGCCTGGATGCCGATGGCGACCTGTTCTTCGTCGGGCGCCGGACCGACAGCATGCGGGTCCGCGGCGAGAACGTGTCGGCCTGGGAAGTGGAGCGGGTCTTCAGCAGTCACCCGGCGGTGCGGGCCTGTGCGGCGGTCGGGGTGCAATCGAGCATTGGCGAGCAGGAAATCCTCCTGTATGTGCAGTTCGAGGACACTGCGCAGGTCGACTGGCCGGCCATCGTGCAGTGGGCGAGCCAACGCCTGGCGTCGTACCAGCAGCCGCGTTACTACCGGGCAATCGCCAGCTTCGAGTTGACCCCCAGCGAGCGGATCAAGAAACACCTGCTGGCGCGAACCCTCGACGGTGCATGGGACGGGCAGGGGCAGCGGGCGTAGAGGCAGGTTCAGGCGGGGGATTTCACTAAGAATCCGTGCCAGGTAACAGGCTTTCAGTGAATAGCGATAGACTGTGTCCAGCAAACCGCATTCTTTCATTTCACGACGCGATGTAAAGCACCCATGGCCAACCCCCGCTCGCCGAAAAAACCGGCAACTGATCCCACCGCTTCCTCGCTGTACGTGCAATCCGTGGAGAAGGCCATGAAAGTACTCATGGCCTTCGATGGCAGCCAGCGGCAATTGTCGCTGTCGGAAATTGCCGGGCTGACGGGCATGGACCTCAGCGCGGCGCAGCGCTTCACCCATACCCTGGCCACCCTGGGCTACCTGAACAAGGACCAGGGCAAGAAGTATGAGTTGTCCCCCAAGCTGCTGGATTTCACCTTCCACTACCTCAGCTCCAGCGAGCTGGTGAACCGTGCCGCGCCCTACCTGCAGCAGTTGAGCGCGGAAACCGAGGAGGCCACCAACCTCACGGTGATGGACGACACCGACATTGTGTTTGTCCAGCGGATCGTCAGCCGCCACGTGTTCAACGCCAACGTGATTGTCGGCACCCGCTTGCCGGCCTGGTGCACCGCGCCGGGTCTTGCGCTGCTGGCGACCTACCCGGATGACGAGGTCAACGACATCTTCGACCGCAGCCAGTTCGTCCAGCACACCCCGGCCACCATCACCGACCGTGGGCAGATCTGGGCCAACGTGGAGCAGGTGCGCCAGCAACGGTTTGCCCACGTCGAGGACCAGTTTTTCTACGGCGACGTGTCCACCGCCGCCGCCATTCTCGACGGTTCCGGGCGAGGGATCGGCGCGGTCAACGTGGCCGTGTCACGCTCGCGCTGGGTCGCCGAACGGGACATGCGCCGCTACGCCGACCTCCTGATCTCCACCGCCTCCTCGATCTCCGCGAAGCGCAAAAGCTGAGCTCCAGATACTGATACTGATATTGCGTGCCCGCAGGTTTTGCATATACCCATTAGATCTCTGCAGAAGGCTGCGATTTTTTGATCCTGGCTTTTTTGGGGGGCATATCCGTTGCTGCGGTAACGGCTACTTAGGGTTCCGCCCTGACGGCGGGTCCCTTTTGTCAAACGCCACAAAAGGAACCAAAAAGTCTTGCCCAAGCGTTCGGCCCCTCGCTAGGGCTCGGGGTCCCTTCGCTACGGTATCCATCCGGGGGCATCGCCCTCCGGTTTGCTGCGCTGCACCTCCTGGCGATGGTTCGACTGCGTCGAACGGCGCTGTGCGCCAATCCC